>ERZ807291.4491-NODE-4491-length-18476-cov-14.780577_pt1 | contig 18476 bp, 16 predicted proteins | sample MGYA00521257_ERZ807291 | MGnify/ENA primary metagenome ERZ807291 (study PRJEB31413, sample SAMN03169783) | marine metagenome | biome: Marine; feature: Water; material: Subsurface seawater | place: North Sea | collected 2011-04-28 | depth 1 m m ... | reverse complement strand
CAAAGGTTAAGGCCAAAGGTAAAAAGGCTGCTGCGAAGAAACAACGCGCTAAAAATAAGGTTAATAGTGTCTCACGCACAAGCAAGGCTAAAGCAACAGTAAAAAATAAAACTAAGAAAGTGAAAACCAAGAGCGAAAACGCTCCTTCGAAGAAAAAGCGCTCTTAAAATATTGACCTGTAATACTGAGAGCTAAATTGCAAATTAGATTTTAAAATGTTGGTGTTCCATGACAAATGATAATTTGAGTGCAAAAATAGAACCTGAGCGCCTCAACAAGATAGCGCCCATGGTAGTGAAACATAATACAAAGTACCTAGACGCGGCTTTGAATAGTATCAATGACCTTAATTTGACAAAGAAAAAGTTAGAACTTTTGCACTATGTAAAACAACTTGCAGAAGTCAAAGAACAGGTTGAATTGGAAACTGAAAATTTGGAGGACAAGAAGAAAGATCGCAAAGTAGACAAAGCGTTCAGTGAATTAACGAACGATTATAACGAATTATTAAACATACATAACGACCTAGTGCATAAGAGTAACTTGAATAACTTCGAATACGATAAAAAGGGCATTGACCAAAATATAACGGAAGTATCTGAAGAAAATAAGTTAACTGAAACGCAAAAACAGTTCTCTAAAACCGCCGAAACATCAGCAAATATTAATAGCAACAGCCTTGGAAAAAATATTTCAACTTCAGATAACTCTGCATCGAGGGCTAAAGAAACTCACGATCAGCTTGAGCACAAGGTATCAAAATGGAACCTTAATACTAGTGGCAGCCTTAGTATTTTGATTTTACTTTATGGTGTGTGTCTAGTGAGCATCGCAGCTGGAATAACTTATTTTTTAATATCTTCTTAATTTATTTTATTTAGTAGTCATTTATATCAGGTGTGTTTTCTTTGTTGCCCAAAAACTTTTTTATAATGAAAAATGCCACTAAACTGAAAATAGCGGTGCTCACTATGAGCATTTGCCATTCATCGTAAAAGCCACATGCAATGTCTAGATTATTCGCTAGAACGAAAGCTGTAGCATCATAACCAGTCTCTGTGCCTCCTGAACCTAGATTGCAACTATACAAACTCAGGCCAGTCATCCCTGATCCAACTCCTGTTGGCAGTAAAAATACCATGCTTCCATCTAGCAACATCTCTAAAGTGATAAGAATTATCATCAGAGAAAACCAAAATTCTGTATTATAAATGAGCCACATAATTGCTGCCCTTAGAAAAAGTTATTTATTTTTGTCTTTTCCGCCAATTATATCCATTAGCGCTTGGACTGAACCCAGTGAGGCCGTCACATTTGTTGGCATGATAATGGACTTTGAAGAATCTGATGCAGCTAACTCACCCAGAGCAACGATTTGCTTAGACATTATATCATAATTGCCAATTTCAGCCCCATTCTTCTTTAGAACTTTTGCTATGGTATCAAGTTCATAAGACTTAGCTTCAGATATGGCTCTGATTGCTTCGGCCTCACGGTCTTTTTCATATTTGAACGCATCAGCAGCTCTTTCAACTTTAATTTGGTCAGCTTCGGCATGTTTTTCTTGGGCACGTTTTTCACGTTCAGCGAGTACTTGTAACCGCTGTGCATCACGCGTTTGCTCATCAAGGGTAACAGCAATGATTTCAAAGCTGGATACTTCAATACCCCAAGGTTGGGTGGCCTCTTGAATTTGTTTCGTCACGCTATTAATAAGCATATCACGATTTTTAGTTAACTCATCTAGGTCCACTTTGCCCACTGCTGACCTTACTGCGGATTTGCCTAATATTGTCATTTGGTATTCGACGTTTTCCGCCCTGTACATCGCTTGACCAGGATTTATTATCCGCCAGTAAATAGTGCAAACAAGTTCAACTTCAACATTATCGGCTGTAATAACCGGCAGTACAAATTCGGGAATGTTTTGCTGCCAAACTTTGACCTTGTAAGATACTCTCTCTACAAATGGGATGATTAAATTCAGACCGGGCTCAAGAGTTTTTTGATAACGACCAAGCCTCTCAACTAAAAACTGGTCAGACTGTTTTACTATCTGAATACCAAGATACAAATTCAGTAGGATGAACGCTGCAAAAATAATTGCCAGACCTAAGCTTATTGACATCAAACTTCATCCTTTAGTTTTTAAATATTGCATAATCCTAACCTAGATATAATGTTATCACTAAGCTCTTTTTTTAAAAGATAGAATATTAGCTAAAGCTCCGCACTGCAGCAGACCATTTGGACTACACGATGAACAAGCCCAAGATTATTTTTAGTAACTTTTTACAATTCACATCAATTATTGATGTTAAATTGTCGGGCACCTTGTCGCCGCAGTGGGATGGTAGTTACAATAAATTTAAAAAAATTCGACAACCCTCCTATTCGAGTGATTGGGTAAGCGCAACATCACCAAAGCTTAAACTAGAAAACCAAGCTTTTGAAAAAAATGAAGAGCTCTGGCACTCTATTAAAAATGGAAATGAATTATTTTATGTTCTTCGGTCGAACTTTTTTGATATTTTGTATGTAGGTGTGACGTCAAAAGGTTTGGAAAGAGGCCTGCTGGGTAATGGTGGGCGTTTACATCATCATATTAGAAAGTTTCTTGCCATCAAAGGAGCGAGCACCGACCATACCGCTGGTTGGCATCATCATGGGTTCCAGAGATATAAACACGCATTAAGACAAAATTTAACTCCGCAGAAGTTGCTTGATGATATTCTGATATCATTTGGTGTGTTTCAAGATGAAACAAATGTTAATGCATCAAATTTTGAGGGCTATGTCTTATCTTCTGCCTTCTGCGCATTGGCGGGCGGGGAAAATACACGAGTGCTCAATTCAGGTGCGTTGAACTATGAACCTGCTTCTATAAATTTCAGCCACTGGTTATAGAGAAATAAGTTCTTCTTTTAAAGAATATTCAAATTGAGTTTGTACTCTTGGCCTCTTTTGTATTCAATTTCAGTCATAAATTTAACCTTTTAACTAGTTTTGAGACGTTCCGTATCCCTCTGGTCCTATTGAAATAGACTTCTTTAGAGTCTAAATTTTCCTAATAATGTTGAAAAATTATAAATATGTTAACGTCTGAAGATTGTTTAGAGGCAAGGAGAACTGTTAAATGGTCATGCTGGAGATGGTTTCTAGTAACATAAGATTTGTCGAGTACTTTGCGGATAAAGAACAGCTTGTAGTTGCATTTGAAGAACCTGAAGAATTATTTGATAACTGCCGTGTTTATCGTTATTTTAATGTCCCAAAGTCAGTTTATGAAGCCTTCATAAATTTTCCGTCTAAAGGTGAATATCTCTGTGAGCATATTGCTTATAAATTTGAGTATGAATTTTTAGGCGATGGTGAGGCTTATAAGCCCTAATAATGGCCAACCCTAAATTTAAAAAAGCATTGCTATATTTAAATCATGAGGGGGTTTCTGATTTATTTTCTTCGCAACCAGAGTACCAATTTGTTTTTGATCATACTGATGCCTCAATTGATGTTTTAGAATCAATCGATGATTTGATACTTAGGCAGAAAAAAATAAAGTTTCTACCACCCTTAAATGATCTTTTTAGTATAGGGCGCCATATTTATAGAAGTGGAAGTTTGGTTGACCCGTTTCTTCATGTCTATGCAACTGCAGTCATTATGGCTATGCAATATGAAATTGAAGAATTTCGCTCATTAACAGAACCAAATACAGTTTTTTCATATCGTATGATTGAGGGTTCTAATACGGAATGGTTTGACCCATCTATTGGATGGGGGAAATTTAATGAAACAAATGTTAAGTTAGCCAAAAATTCAGACGTTGTAGTTAGCGCTGATATAGCCAGTTTTTATTCTAGCCTTCGACCGGCACATTTTAATAGCTATGGCTTCTTGAAAATATTCTCAGGTGCAAATGAAATCAGGTTACAGGCGATATTAAAATATATGAATTTAGAAGAACGCGGTCTTCCAGTAGGGGGTAGTTTTGCACGAATTTTGGCCGAAATTTTGTTGGCACATGTTGATATTGAACTCAAAAAGGAAGGTGTTATTTTTACCCGCTTTGTTGATGATTTTCGCATTTTTTCGAAAGATAAGGGACTTGTTAGTCGAGAGATATATATACTAACAAAAATCTTAAATAATTATGGTTTACATATTAACCGTCAAAAAATATCAGTATTAAAAAATGATGAATTTATTGAAACACTAAAGTTTAAATCGGCTTCGTTGGTTTCTAATAATGACCAAAAATCAACCATCACTAATCCATTATTCGACCCCTATACTGAATTAGTCATAAATCGTGTTGATGAGTTGAAAGCCATCTCAGAAACACAGTCATTACATCAAGCTACAATATATGAGATGGAAAAAATTTCTGCTGATATCACTTCTCTTAAGGTGATTTTGTCTGCTGCTAAATACTGTTCAACTGAAGAGTGTTTTCTCGTAATATCTGAGATACTTAAAAATTTATATCGACCAGAAACACATATTCTCATGCTGAGAATCTCACAGCTCATTGAATTCAGAAATCTAGAATTTTCATCATCTATCTTAGCGTGTCTATCAGAGAAAATTGAACAAGTATTCATTCAAAAAAGACATAGTCTTCCCTTATCTGTACAAGCACTTTTATTAAATGCTAGGCTAAATATTGACACGATTTTGGGTTATGAATTCGAACAGTTGTTAGTGGTGGTCTACCACCAGTCAGATAATGACCATTTGAATCGTAATATTTATATTTTGCTGGCAACTAGAAGTAAAAATGATGAAGTTTTCCAAAGTTTGAACTGCTCATCTAAACACTCTTCTTTTTGGATTAAGAGTTTGCAAGATTTGGTTCACTGGAAAAAGACGAGTGATGTCCAATATGTAACCAATGAAACAAATAGAACGCCGTTACATCATTTAATCTCAAACATCAGCAAAACTTATGTTCTCTGAAAAATATGTTATCAGAAAACTGCAGTTTTACTGGTCACGGTGGTTGCCTGAGTTAGATAGGTTGTCTCTTTCAGGCAAACTGAAATCCCACAGTAAGCAGATTGTTCAATCGTGCTGGGCTGATGCAATGATAACAAGTACACCGCCAATCTTTAACGATTTGATTGGCGAAATGGCGTTTAATGGTTTTGCACGTTCAATGCATAATGCAAAAACTGAACTACTTACAGGTAAAATAATTCATGAAGATATCGTTCAAGCGATACAGAAAATGGCGCTTATTCGTGGTGGTGAAATAGACAAAAATGCTGTTACAACTGCGATGCTTGATGACGCTTCTCAAATGAGTTCAAGGTTGCTAGATTTTTTTAGAGGTGTCTATAAAGAAGTGGAAATCAATCCAAGATTGAGAGGGTTTGGCCGCCTAGCATCTTGTTATCCGGATCTGATTGTCAATCATAGATTAATTGAATTAAAGTCATCTAGATATCGGTTTAAGGTTGAAGACTTCAAGCAAGTGTTTCTTTATTACTTTTTAGCTGTGCATAATGGCAGAGCAATTAATCAGCTTGAATTGGTGAATCCAAGGCGGGGTGAGAGTATTGTTATGTCTGTAGATGATTTCTGTATGATATTTGCAAAAGAGAGCTGTTCTAGAACAATGAGTAGGCTTGAAGCAGACTTAATGTAAAATTTCGTTAAGTGAGGTCGATTGGGGTTATTGTAATGTCTATCGTAGGAAAAACAGGTGAAGATAAAATACCTGATGCAAAATTGATCTTTAATAGGTCTGTTGAAACAGTCTCAGGACCCAGAGAAATACAGCTTTATTGGGGTAACTTTGTAGATTTAATTAATTCAGAATCATGCGTTCTCATTAGTTCAAATACAATTCAAGAACAACGGGGTGAAAAGCCTGCAGGTATGGCGTGGCGCTCTTTACAAAAGCATCTTGGTCTAAAAGAAAATTTAAATTTTAAACGAGTACTTGAAGCTGGGCCTGACAGCGCGGTATGGCCAATCAGTGCTTCACTTGAAGAAGGATGGGATAATGTTGGTCACGCCATTCGACCTTATATTGATTGCGCAGATGCTCCTCACAATAACGCTAGACGGGGCGAATTTCCGCGCAAAATATTTTGCCTTCATACCCTTCCTTTCCAAAGATATATAACAACTGATGATGATTATAAATATGCATTAGGGGCGTGTCTTGCTGCTATTCGTTCACAGGAAGCAATTGACCTAACTGTTCATAATATTAGGGAGCCATACCAAGATATTGTCATGACAGCGTTGGCAGGACGTCAAAGTGAAACACCTCATGAGCTTTTGAATATGTTAATGCAGAATTGTGAAAACTGGTTCATTGTTTCACCACGTATTAAGACTATAAAAGTGTGCTTTTGGAATAAGAAGATACAGAGGGATCTTGATGGCAGAATAGAGGAGCTCGATTTATACGAGCAGTCATCAAATGAGGTGGCAGATATTATTTTGCGAAAAGATCTACTAGAGCTACTTGATGAGCAATCTATAAGCAGCGGTGATTTGCAATCCAATAGTACAAAATATTTGATTAGTGAATTTCGTGAGGGTGTGGAAAATTATCTCCAAGATGGGCTTTCTGCTGAGGTAAATACAGCACTTTCAAATATGTATGTCATCTTGGGACGTTCAAACCCTACAGTGCTCGAAATTGGTGGCTCAGCTGGCCGACTTGCGGAAGGTTTAGTTAATCATCTTTATGAAGCCTTTTTTGATAAGCGGCCAAGCACTTTTCATAATGGTATTGAAGACTTGGCCATGAAAAGCCCAACTTCTGAAAAATTTAACGGGATGAAAATTTCTAGTTGGTACAAATCGTATCTTCATACCTTAAGAATATTAAGAAATACATGTGCCCACTCACATGAGGAACAAGAGTCGCAATATCCAAATAAACTAGAAACCGCTGATATATGGATATTAATTGTAAATTTAAAGCGTGTACTAGATCTGCATATTAAATTATTAAAAGGAAATAATTAACTTTTTTTTTAATGTGGTTTATGGAATGATCTAGTTCTAAATATCAGATATAAGGATGTTTTCATGAGTAATACATGTAGTAGATGTTCGGCTATGATACCTGGTGGTAGAACTTTTTGTGACGCTCATTATGAAGAGGCGATGTTTGAATACCAACGCGACCTCAACAACTACTATGTTGAATATGAAGATTTCCAAGTTCGTCTTCAGGAATTTAATAACCTGAGCGCCTCTGAGCAAAACGCATATCATGATGCGGCTGAAGATGAAAATCTTGGGTTGATAGCTGGCCTTGCTGGGCTGGCTCTAGGGGGTGCGTTTTGGTTTTTTTCTGTCACGGATTTAGGCCATGTCCCTGGCGTTGCGGCGACTATTTTTTCTGTCCTGGTATTTTATTTTTTACGTAATTTTATTGGTCGGCTCATTAGGGCGATTTGGGCGGGTATACTTTGGTCAGTTGGATGCTTTATTGGGATTTTCGGTTTTTTATTTGTAATCGCTCTAATTTTTGACTTTGGATTAGAGGGCGATACTTCTGTCTTGATATCCCTAAGCTCGATACCGATAGGATTGTTTATTGGTTTTTATCAGGAATTTACGGGCGAACATCATTCATATGGTGGTCCAACAGCTCCTTCAGAACCAACTCAACCAAGCCCATAAATCTTCATGAATATTTATGGGTCTCGACTAGCTAATACTCTTCTTTTTTGACCGTATGAGACTTTTTAAGTCATTTTCTTTTTGTCTTTGGCCGTCTTTATTGAATAGAAACGCTAAATATTCTAAGACATTTATGTATTGTCTCAGATTAATATCCTGCGCATCGTTAAGCAATTTTTCAAGCAGAGAAATACTAATTTCAAGATGTTCAATTGCATCCTTAATTAAACCGCACTCATAAAATTTTTTGCCTAATGAACTTATTGAAACGCAAGTTGCTTCTTCAGGAGTATTCGTAAATAAATTTTGATAGAACTCAGAGAGATGTCGTAACTCTATTGCGGCTAGTGAAAATTTTTTCGTCTCAATCATTAGTTCAACTAAATTGCTGCGACTATTTACCGTTTCATCATGATCCGGACCATAGAAATTCTGACAATGAGAAAGCTCCTTGGAAAAGAAATCAATTGCCTTTGCGGGGTTGCCGGCTTGTTGATGCAAAAGTCCCAATTCATAAAGTGTGTAAGTGGTGTCGGGGTGGTCCTCACCATGAATTTTTATCCGAATTTGATAAGCTTCCTGCTTGAATTTGTCAGCTTCTTTAAATTGTTTTTGTTCAATTAAGACATCTGCAAATTCAATTAGCATGACGCAGTAATCCTCATCCATGTTCTGGTTATTATCAATCATCTTTTCAAGAATAAGTTGATAGTAATATTTTGATCTACTGAGGTTTTCGAGCGCGTGATAAGTGCGTGCTGCCATAAATAATCCACGTTGCACGGTTGGGTGGGCATATGTTTGCGTCTTTAAAGCATCTTTAATCTGCTTTTCGATTAGTTTAATCGAGAAGTCGTATTCTTCGAGAATATAAAGTACATCTGCAAAATTTAAAAATTCAATCCATGTGCGGGGGTGGTCGTTGCCATGTATTTTTGCAAACAAAGCAGTGTTTTTGCTAAATACTGCCTTAGCTTCTTGATAATTTTCGTCATATGTATAGCTTTTGGCGAGTACTAGTCGTGTTAATATGGTCTTACTATGGGTCTCTCCCAACATATCTTCGAGCAGGTCACTTGATTCTTTTGCGACCATAATAGCTTTGGCTATTTCACCTAATTGAAGGAAACAGCTAGCAATATTGATTTTACAAATCTGGACTCCAACTGACCTTTCTCCATCAATCTTGATGCGGCAGTTAAGGCAGGCATTGAAATTATTTAAAGCTTCTTCAATTTTTCCATTTTCTAACAGCCTAACTCCGTAAGCATTCAAACTTTCCAGGGTGAGGCTGTGGAGTTCTCCATGATGTTTGGTTAGAATTTTATTAACATTTCCTAGTTGGAATTCTGACTCTTCATTTTTTCCACTCATGTTAAAAAAGTCAGCCTGAAGCATTATTGATTTTAACGTAGTTTCGTGAAATTCACCAAAAAGTTTGCTTTGTTTTTTGATTAGGTAGCTGAGGTCATTTATGATTTCGGAAGCTTGGCCCAATTCTGCTTTAACAAGGATTAATCCATATTGAGAATCTAGGGTCTTAACATCCATTTCTCCATAAAAATTTTGGCTTAATTCAATTTCTTTTTTTTGACCGATGTGACACGAATTATAGAGTGATGAATGCCTTAAATAATCCGTTACAAGACGAAGAATATTTAAATCGCTGATGCCCTTCGCGTTTAAACAAAAACTTTTTACTGCGCTCTCATGGGTTTGGTCTAGTGGTGCGCTGTCTAATTCTATGTCATTGAGCGAATGCCAATAAGAAAATAGGTCCTGATTAGTTTTGCCTGAAATAAGACAACAACCGATAAATGAAACATTTAAAAGGCGATATTTATATTCCTTTACGTTACCAATAACTCCAAGATGGTTTAGGCCAAAGAGATATGAATATTTTTTATAGTGAGAGTCAGAGCTGTTTTCTAGCTCTTGCAAGGATAAGCGCGCCAGTTGCTTATGAATTTTATTAATGGAAGCCAACTTTATTTTTGCCATTAAATTCTAGCCTTAATGTGAATTCGAAAATGGACTAGGCTGCTCACCAACAAGGTAAATTTTCAAACGGTCATGAAATAATGTATATTGGTCTCCGTTGTAACGTAGCAGTTTCCCAGCTTTAACTCTTAGCATAGCAATATCAGAAGGGCTCAGGCTCTTTGAGCCAATCTCCCCTGTGTTATTGAAATATTCGGCGAAGAAAATATCATCAGCGTAATCAAACATTAATGCCAGTACGCAAAGTAGGCGTTGGACCAGAAAATTTTGGTCAGGGGGAAGGTTAAGCCAAACCGTATCGAAAGCATCATTGATGTTAATTGGTATTGTCTCCTCACGTTTGCAATCGATGCGGCCCTCTTCAATACCTTCAGAAATGAAACGAAGATAAAATGGATCCGCACCTTTTTGCTCTTGAGTTGACGCGTTCCAGATCACCTTAAGTATCTCTGAACTAACTGTAGTTTCTTTAGTGATGAGTTGTATAAACTCTTGGACATTATCATACGTTAAACCTTCAAGAGGATTAGCGTTTGCAAAATATGTAAATAATTGCTCTTCCAAATGCATGAGATTGTTTTGCACATTTTTATTTTGGTTGGTTTGGTCAACTCTGTAGCTCAATATAAAGACTATGCCATCTGGCACAAAAGAAGGAAGTGTTGATGGGATGCTTTCCTTATCAGATAAATTTGCCTCATCTAAAGCGTCTATTACTATTATAAGTCGTTCATCCTGAAGAAGTTTTCCTGCTACAAAACTCAATAGTTCAGGAAATTTTTCGTTTTTTAAAGTGTCAATATCTTTAGACAGCCAATCAATTCTGTTTAAGTTAAAAGCGTCACAGACTTGCGCTATGATAGCACGTAGTGCCACATCAGGGCGGTCACGCCCTTGATGATAGGAGGTAAAGTGAAAAGCCCATCTATTACCTTTATTTACAGCTTTGCCCTCTACATGAGAAAAGGATTTGTAAAGATGTGCTGCAATTGCTGTTTTACCCATACCCGCTAAAGCTTTGATTGCACCATACGGAGTTGGACGTTTTTTCACAAAATTATGAATCTCATTGAGAAGTTGTTCACGCCCAACAAACAATTTCGTATAATCTTGAATGAGTTCGGTATAATCGAATGCCGGATTTTCTGGCAAAGGAGGGCTTGGGATGGTTGCTACGAACTCCTGAAACGCTTCATAACTGCCAATTTTCTGGCCATCCATGTGACCCGCATAACGATAAGCGATATAAGATAGATTTTCTAAATCTCCGGCGTTTATAAAAAATAACTCGTCAAATTCAATTGCACCTTTTTCCCCACCTTGGAAATAAAGTAATGGCGATAAAGAAAGTTTTAATTCTGAGTTACTTTTGGAAATTAAATGTGGCTCATTTTCTGGAATATCGAGTTTAATGTTATCGACCTTTTCAGGCACCATGCCCTCTAACTTTAGCGTAATTTCACCTGAGACAACCACTAAATCAAACTCACGAAAAAACTCTAATGTCAAAAGACAAGTAAAGAGCATATCTCTTGCTTCATTTATATCTTCAACGGTGATTTTATCGCCATGGATTAAGCGATTGCGAAAATTTACTAAATTCTCAAAAAGCTGTATTGCTGTTTGGCTCGATTTTCCAGCAACTTTTCTCTTAGACGATAGGGCTGTCATGAGATTTGAAATTAATGGCAATGCATCATCTTGAGGCACCTTTGTCCCCAATCGTCTTAAAAGTGAGAGCCAACTGCCATCAGAAGGAGAACGGATTGTTGAAGTGATAAGCCCATTCATGCTGTGGTCTTTACCTTTGCTGTGAAGAATAAAACTTTTAATAGTAATAACAGCGTTAAATCTGATAATTAGCCCCATCAAAGAGCATAGGTCATAGGCAAATTGGGGAACATTTTCGCCAGCATCACGACGATTGCTATCGTTGACTAGGGTCTGGGTCTTATGACTGATCGGGTATGGTAGAAAAGCAATTAACTGCTCGACTGTAAGGAAGCTTTTGTTTGTTTGATTAGTTATAAATTTTTGACTAAAACCGCTAATGATAAATTTAATATCTGGAGCAATATTCCTAGATTTTAAAACATCAATTGCAAACTGTGCAAAATTAGACCGGATAGCTTTTTGGTTCTCATTCGTACCATCAAGACGAGAAATTAATTCTTTATAAATTTTTAGTTCATCGTTTTTAAGGCTATCGATAAATTCTTCAAAAGTCATATTCAATTCTTACCTTATGAAATTATCACAGCACAATCTGAATGGAATAAGCACCATTTTTTATGCTGGTTTTCTATTGAAAAACTCTCGTTTAAAACGGCTGATAATTGCCAAAGATGATGCTCAACTTCAGGCTCAAAAACTGGTTTTTTAGTCAGCTTTTCTAAACTATCGCAAACCTCAAACAAGCTAAGTGGGTTTTTTGCGTCTTTAAGGCACAGTAAAATGTCCTTCCTAATTGGCGCAGCATTGTTACAAAGCGTTTCAATGGTATTAGTTAGGTCTTGATGGTTGGGCAAACTGCCATCTGGAATGGGCCACTGAATAATTTCATCAAAAAGCAGTTTTTGTTTAATGCTTCCATTTAACAGAGTTGCCAATAGCGTTAAGTTTCCAGTCGGAAGTGAATTATATATATCGATTATAGACAGGCTTTCACGGCGAAATGGCTTTGCCCCAAAGTGAAGATTATCAATGCATATTAGGAGATGTTTTCCTGACTTTTGGAGTGCAGAAAATGCCTCGGTTAAAAGCGTTTGTAAGGGCGTTTTCCCATGAAAAAAGGTTTGGTCAGTCAGTTCCAGTAAAACTTCAATTTTTCTTAGAATAAAGTGTCCAAAAGTAAACCCAGATTGGCTCAAATGATTACTTTTAATGTCATAAATAAAGATGTCAGAAAACGCAGGCTTTTTAGAGTCATTGCTAAAATGCTTATAAATCGCGCAAATGGCATTGGCCTTATCACAGCCTGGATATGCGTTGATAATAATCAAATTATTATCTCTGACCACAATTTTCTCTGCTACCTGTGAGAGCATCTCTGCAGAAATTTTTGGACTTGTTTCGCTTAAAAAATCAATTTGTGTGTCAATATGCCCAAGACGCTCATACTCATATCGTTCGGCCCAAACTTTCAGCCTGTCGAGTTCAAAAATACCGTTTAGGGGTATTGTTTTATTTTTTGCTGTGCTGATTTGCCAGTCATAACCAGTGTTATTTTCTTTGATATAAAATAGTGGATAAAGTTTTAGGCACCTGCTCTTGTCAACGCTTAGAATTACGGGCTGGAGGGGTAAGATGTCATCCTTTGGGCCTTGCTGAGATTCAACCCAAGTTCCAGTGGCTTCAATCCAAATTCTATTTTGCTTGCTAAAGAATAATGCAGGTTGTTCCCAGAGTGCGGGTAAGCTCATCAAGACTGTTTCTATTAATTCGCGATAATATCTAATATCCTCCGTCACTGCTGCCATTGACCCATGGCTAAAACTATTTCGATAGGATATTAATTTTGCAATGGAATGGTCGCCATCTCCTTGAGTGCCAAAGTCTAATTTTTTAAGGTTGTGGATGACGGTGTCTACATTATGGGTGATGAAACAATCACGCAATGTTCTGCCTAGTGCAACCCACTGACCTACTGTCAAATTGTTTTTAGTTGCATCCAGAAGATAACTATTGATCTCATCATCAAATGCTTCGGCATTTATATATTCTGCGACCCAAAGCCGTGTGATATAAGTTAGCACACTCTCAATCACTAATACTGTTTCATCAGCGGTAGAATGTTCTCCGCTGACTTGTATTTCAATGAGCATTGCTCTAGCTACAGCAGCAATTGGCGGCGGCAGAATTTCAATAGTCTCCAGGCTGTCAAAAGGTCTATTCATGAGTAAAAGCCCAGCATTTCTTTTAATTCATTTTTTCTTAATTAACTGTTATCCAGTCATTAGAAAAAGTTCTACTAGATTTCGCTAAGTCATTCATTTATTTTTCTTTTTATCTATTTCAGCTTCAAGTTTTTTGAGAGCATTATCCGCATTTTCCTGTATATTCAGGGTTTCATTCTGTTTGATTTGATTGACGAGAGCCTGATTTGCTTGACCGATAGGGTACTCCAACAGCACATAGATTTGATACTTATTTCCAATATTTTGAGCCTCTATTTGTAGTTGTTTATACCCAGTTAGTTTTGCTTCAATAGTAACGTTTTTTGTTATTATTTCACTTTGCTGCTTAACCTGTTCTGAGCCAGTTCCCAACGAAGATAGATAATCTTCCATATTTGAAGAGATCTCACTGTCAATCATATCTGCTAGTTGACGTTTAGCATCAAGGGTTGCGCGAGTTCTAGCCATATTTAAATTAGACGAATTTCCAGAACCACAGGCATGGCGGGCTAAGTTGGAGGAGGGAATGCTCAAACACCAATCGGGAATGTCACTCACGATCTGCTCAACTGCATCCTCTTTCTCTTCCTTTACCTCTTGTGCAATTTTAATTGCTGCTTCTGGTGAACCAGGTTTTGGACCTGTGACACAAGCACTAAGCACTCCTGAAAGTACAATTATTGTTGTAGATAAAAATAGGTGTTTCATGATTTATTTCCTGAATATTGTGTAGCCGAGGTGTATCTTGCGCCAGCGGTCACGTCCTAACTCATTAAGCCTCTTATAGAAATTTGGCGCAGTTTCTTTATTTAGTAAACTAAATTTATCTTTAGTAGCTAATACTAGCATAATTTCAGAAAGTTGCTCATTCTGGAAGTCTTCTGGGAGTAAAGCTTCCAAAGCATATTTAGAATTCGAATTTTTAGATGGAAAAATAAACTTTCCTTGAACTTTATTCATAGTTTCAAAAGAATTGGGAACGATACTATAAAATTCATCCTTCGAATGAAGATATCCAAGTAAATATACATAAGCTTCTTTGGTTGTTTCGCCTGATATAGAAAAAGTCTGATTAACAAACATTTTTTTGTGTGAGACTTCAGCAGATAAAGCAAAATTTGGGTCGGGGTTGCCTTTGAAGCGTTCTAATGTAATTTCGGCGTGTACAACACATTGACGCTCATTGCCAATGTTTTCGACGTCTTGTCTAAAAATTTTAGTAGAAGTCAGATATCCACCTTCATAATAACTCTGGCTCTCTTGAATAAGACTGCATTTTGCTCCTGCCTCGTCATCGGTACAGATTTCCAAATCTGCAAAGCGACCTTTTTCCAAGCCGGCTTTACTCATTGCTTGCTTCTGAGCGTTGATTTTTGCAGTTTCGCATGCTTCCTGTTGGCTAATATTTACAGGGTAATAAGCTGTATCTCTAATTTGAAACGTGTTTGCAAAAACGGCTTCAATAGCTAGAAAAAAAAGTATCAAAGAGCGTCTGAATAATGGTAACAACAACGTTAGGCCTCATGTTTGTTTCGTCTATTGATATTATGTTAATGCTACGATAATTTTCTTGTTTCTATGCTTGTGTGAATTTCAGTAGAGAGATAGATAACAAGGATGCCTCTCTATAATTTTAAAAAAATGTTATTGATATTTTTGTTAGCAAGCATTCCTTTGTCGGGTTGCATGACTCCAACTATCAAACGTGTAAGTGAGTTTAATTCTCCCCCTCCATTTTTTCCTGAGGTGCAGTTCAGTGCATTAAGTAAATTTAAGCCGGATGAAATTGATTGCATTGCCGTTGGTAATTTTGAAGATAATTCTTCTCAGGATGACTATTCACATCTGAATAAAACAAAATTAGTGAGAGCTGCGGTTTATGGTGTACTAAGTGCAAAAAATTATAGAGATATTGAATTAAATCGCGTTTCTTACATACTATCAAATACCGACAATAATGTCCTAGAAGAATTAAACTGTGATGCATTGCTGTCGGGTCAAATTGTTACATTCGAGAATTCAAACTTTCTTGCCTATTCTATTACTACTGTTGAGGTTATTTTAATCCTTAAAAATTTAGAAGGAGAAATACTCTGGCAAGTAAAACATGCGGCCAACAGTCACGAAGGCTCCCTTCCACTCTCTCCCCTATCACTGTTAACGGGCGTTTTTGCTGCTACTGCAAATAGTGATGATGAAGTCGCATTTCAAATGATTGATACTGTTGCGAGAAGAACTTTGGCGGCTTTGCCTGACAGGAAAAGCCAAAACACCTCAGATACATTGCGCGTTACCGCTACTTCAGAACCAATAAAAACATTAACCAAAATAACCTCAACCGACGATACTATAAACCCGTCATATCTCCTAGCAAGAGGTGCTTATGAGGAAGCATTTAAAGAAGCAAAGTTGTTAATTAAAAAAGAGCCAGATGGTGTATCTGGATATACGGTTGCCGCTAGAGCAAGCCTCTTACTAGACAAGTTTGACGAAGCGACAAATTATGCTCTAGAAGCTCTGGCTCTTGATAGTGCCAACAAAGACGCTTTATCAACCGCAGGGTATTCTTATTTAAAATCTAACAAGTTGGTCCTTGCTGAAGGCGCATTCCGAAAAATTATTAGCCTTGGAAATTCAGAAAGTACAGATTTTCATAGTTTAGCGTTAGTTCAATTAGCAAGAAAAAATATTGAATCCGCTTCTGATAATTTTTTAATTGCGGGGAAACTTGCAATTAAAGAAAATGAGTCTCAACTCGTTTATTCCAATTTATCGATATTACAATCACTAGCTCTTTCTAATGCCTCAGCAAAACTAGCATATGAAGAACTAGGAAGTTTGACTTGGCAATTTTTATATCAAAAATGATCTCTCTTTTTCCTAGAGCAATATTTTGATACGGTTTAATTATGATAGGTCTAGTAATCACATTTCTAATTGGAGTATTTTTTGTCTTTTCAGCAGGGAGTCAAGCGATCGGAGAGACTAATTTTAATTACGGGCAGACAGCCTCTCTCGACCATGTGAAAAGTGGTTCTGCCACACAAGAGCCTAGCTCAACTAATCTGGCTGCGGCACCAATAAATTATGATTTTTATTTTGATGTCCTTGATCGCTATATTGCTGAAAGAATTAATGGCAAAAAGGGAAGCATCAAAGGTAATGCAAGTGCAATATACCCTGGCTACCTTAATATTAATCATCCTAAGAAAACCTTAGCTGCTTGTATTGATTGGGGCGCTGTTAAATCAACTCTACCTAAAGGTAAAATAGCTCCATATGCATTTAGCGTGCGATATGGCCCATCAAAAGATAAAGTCCAAAGTGAGGCTCTAGAGCAATGTAAAAAAAACACTAATCACCCTGAAGTGGATTGTCAGTGTGAAATAGTGGCTTTTGGAGATGAATTATTTTTAAATGCCCTAGTAAAGAAAAGTAATCAAAGGAAAATTTTAGATACTTTTAATGTTCAGTTGAAAAAGCCTGCTACTCCCTCATTGCTCAAACCATTATCTACTGAACTAAAAGCTTCACAGCAAAAATCTGAAAAACTTGAGGCTGAGTTAGTCGCATTGAAAGCTCAGCAGCAAGAAAGAAGACAAGCTATTGAAGCAGATTCTGAACCACCACTAATTGATATAATTTCCGTTTCTAACTCTGATCTTCAGGGGATTATTCAAGGTCGTGTAAGCGATAATACAGGCATTGCTGAATTGCAGGTTGATGGGCGCGAGAGCGCAGTTGATGATGATGGCAGCTTTATAGTTCAGACATACCTTCCTATGGGAGGTATGTCTGTAAAAATTGTGGTATCTGATGTTGCTGGGCTAACAACTTCAATTGTTGTGCCCATCTCCCGTTCTCGCAATAGTATTTCTAACGCTATTAGCTTTGATTCTCTTAACCCTTTAGGTAGGACAGTGGCTAATAATAAGAATGCTTTGGCTCTTATCATTGGCATTGATAATTATGAAGCAACGGCTGCGAGAGCTGCTTATGCAGATAGTGATGCCGAAGTGTTTGCGGACTTTGCCTTAAAAAAATTGGGAATCTCAGCAACTCGGATCAAAACATTAGTGAACGATGAGGCAGGAGAAAGAGAGCTGCTTCTCTCCGTAAAATCGTGGCTGTTCCGCTTAGTGAAACAAAATGATACTGACGTTTATATTTTTTTTGCGGGACATGGCCTCTCTAGTGATAACGGTAAAAAAATGTACCTCTTGCCTTATGATGGTGCTCCAGAGTTATTAGATAAAACGGCTATTTTGCGGGATGAGCTTTTCTCTGAATTGTCAAAGGCAAACCCTCGTTCAGTCACGGTCTTCTTAGACACTTGTTACTCTGGCACTACTAGGGGTAACGATACGCTCATAGCTAGCCGTCCTATTGCCATACGTGCCAAAGAAAAATCTATTCCAGATAATTTTACTGTCATGACAGCAGCGGCGGGCGACCAGACAGCTAAATTACTCGAGGAAGCCAAGCACGGCATGTTCTCTTACTTCCTCATGAAGGGTATGGAAGGTGAGGCGGATGCTAACAAAGACAACCAGATCACTGCTGGTGAACTCCATGACTATGTCGAGGAGAACGTAGTCCAGCAGTCATCTGGGTCTCAGACGCCTGAGTTACAGGGTGACGCTAGTAGGGTGCTGGTGAGGTTTCAGTAGCCCCTCATAGATGGCCCCTAACATCAACAACAACAAACCGCCCCTTTAACCCTTTTTTGAAAGTGGTTATTTACAAGAAGGGGTGGGGTTGGTTTTTGCTAAAGGCGAAACGTTTTTCTCTGCTAATATTTGTAGATTATGCTTATGTTAGTAGTGATTTTATACCAAGGTTTGTACCAAGTATAAAATGTAAGTATATGGGACTATGTAAATAACACCATTATCTGAATGGCAAGGTTTTATTCCCTTCCTCTCC
>ERZ807291.4487-NODE-4487-length-18504-cov-7.563933_pt1 | contig 18504 bp, 11 predicted proteins | sample MGYA00521257_ERZ807291 | MGnify/ENA primary metagenome ERZ807291 (study PRJEB31413, sample SAMN03169783) | marine metagenome | biome: Marine; feature: Water; material: Subsurface seawater | place: North Sea | collected 2011-04-28 | depth 1 m m ... | reverse complement strand
TTACAATTTCAAAGCCCATTTATAGTATTGAGCTATTTACATTATAAAGTTAATTCGTAAAAATCAATACGCATGATAAATTTGGGCCATAGAGTATCACAATTGATGCAATTTCATAAGGGTAAAATTATAGCTTGAATAATTAATTCAAAGGAGCCGTTTGATTAGATATATTATTCCCTCGGTATTCGGTAGGTAAAACTCCATAGTATTCTTTAAAGCATTTGGTAAAATAGGAGGGAGATGAAAACCCCACTTTATAAGTGACTTCACTAACATTGAATTCTGAATTTTCCAAAAGCTGTTTGGCTTTTTTTAGTCTTACTTTTCTAATGAATTCGTTTGCTGTACTGCCTGTAAGTGATTTTATTTTACGATACAATTTACTTCGGCTAAGGGACAGCTCTCCTGCCAAACTCGCTACATTGAGAGACTCGTCATTGATGTTCTCGTTGATATATTTAATAATATTATTAATGAACTCCTTGTCCAAGGAGTTTGAATTTTTCAAACTAAAATTATTGACCATACCGTTAAAGTACTTTTCAAATAAAATTTGGCGGCTTTTAATCAATTGTTTTAAATGCGAACGCAATAAGTCCATACTAAAAGGCTTGTTGAGGTATGCATCTGCACCAGAATCTATACCCTTCAATCGGTCCACGTTCATCCCTTTTGCAGTAACCATTAGAATTGGAATATGACTTGTTTTTATGTCTTTTTTGATCTGATTACAGAATTCGAAACCATCCATTTTGGGCATCATAACATCTGAAATAATCGCGTCGGGAATGTATTTGAATGCCTTTTTCAACCCTTCAATTCCATTTTCTGCCTCTTTGATTTCGTATTCTTTTTTCAGTTCATTTTTTATGTATTTTCTCAAGTCTAAATTATCCTCTACAATCAGAATAATTTTTTTGTTATCAGATTCTTCATCATGAGCCAGTGAAACCAATTCATCCACCTCTACATGATTCTGGGGGTTGGGGTTGAATTTCTTTTTAGTTTTAACATCTTGTTTTGCTAAATGAGCAGATCCAGTGGGTAAATAAATTTTAAACTCTGAACCTAGTTTCTCTTTACTTTTTAGGAAGATTTTTCCTTTGTTGAGGTCGATAAAACTTTTGACAAGTTCCAAACCAATCCCAGTTCCACCCTGATTCTTTTTGATCATCTCATTTGATTGAAAAAAGCGATCAAAGACTTTATCAATATTTTCATCTTTGATTCCCATTCCGTTGTCCTTAATAATGATCTCTATGGCCTGAACAGGTTCGTTTTTATTGACCAATGGAAGTGAAATGAAATTAATGGGTTGATTAATTATAATCGATATTTCTCCTCCACTGGGTGTGGCTTTAAAGGCATTGGATAATAAATTAAAAATGATTTTCTCTAACATCGATTGGTCAGACCAAATACTGATGTCTTTTTCTTCGTAATCAACGGAAAGATTTATATTCTTTAAAGTAGCTTCATCTTCAAAATGACTAACCACCTCTTCGATAAAAGGAACCACCAAAATTTTTGAGGCATTGATCGAAATTTTATTGAATTGGAGCTTTCTAAAGTCCATCAACTCGTTGATCATTCTTGAAAGTCGCTGAGCATTTTTATAGATCGTAACATGTTTCTCCTTCAACTCTCGGGGTAGTTTTACCACCTCGTTTTTAATGATGTCTTCTAAAGGAGCCAAGATTAATGTGAGTGGAGTTCTGAATTCATGAGAGATATTGGTAAAAAATTGAATTTTCTTAGCGTTGAGTGCTTCCAGTTGTTTATGATTCTCTCTTTCAAAATTCAGTATTCTTTTTTGTTGTATCCTTTCACGAATGATTTTAAAAATCAGGGAAGAAAATAATATAGTCAATAAAGCATACATTGATAACGCATAGCCAGAGGCCCACCAAGAGGGAAGGATGGTGATTTTCATCTGTTCAGAGGTATTGTTCCATACCCCATCATTGTTGGCAGCTTTTACTTTAAAAGTGTAGTTTCCAGGAGGTACATTTTTGTACAAGGCACTTCTGTCGGTCTGAACATAATTCCAGTCCTCGTCAAAACCCTCCAGGTAATAAGCATAATTGGTGCTTTCACTTCGGGTATAGCTGATTCCGACAAAGCCAATAGAAAACTGAGACTGATCGTTGTTTAAAGTGATTTCTTTGGATTGAGCAAAGACTTTTTTTAATGGAGAATTGGGTGAACTTGTTTTGACCAAATCTCCCTCCAACTTTAAATCCGTAAAATAAACCGTGGGCGTTTCTTTATTTTTAATGATCTTATCTGGATTAAAATAATTGATCCCTTTAGTATTGCCGAAATACAAAACATTGGAGGGGCTTTTGTAAACTGAATTGTAATTAAAGTTATTGGAAAGTAAACCGTCGTCTTTGTTGAAGTTGTTAAAAATATTTTGTTTAACATCCAATTTTGAAAGCCCATTGTCTCCACCAATCCAAATCGACCCTGCCTCATCTTCAGTAATAGAAAATACTGTATTGTGAATCAATCCGTCCTTAGCGGTATAAAAAATAAGATCATCTTCTTTCTTACTATATTTAAAGAGTCCTCTTCCTTTGGAGCCAATCCAAATTTGATTTTGTCGATCCTCAAACAAACTAAAGATGATCGTCGGCTCGGTTGGATTGCCCAACAAACGACTCATCTTATCATTCAAACTGGTGATCGTATAAGTTGCTTTACCTTCTTCTTTATTCAATCGGTAGACTCCTGATCGGGTTCCCAACCAGACGTTGTCTTCTCGATCCACTATTATTTTTCGGATGTTGCTAGACTTGATTTTGAATTCTGAAAATGGGCCATTGTTGTGATGAGTAAAAGATTTTCTTTGAGGATCGTAAGAATATAATCCACTCAAGAAAGTACCAATCCATAGGGTTCCCTTAGAATCCTCTGCGAAACTCATGATACGGTTGGACTTAAACACCGAACCCTTGGAGTTTTTATTGATGTTCTTAAATGATTTTCGATTATTCTCTAAAAGGTACAAACCGTTATTCCAAGTTCCCACCCAAATATTGTTTTTACTGTCAGCAAAAACCGACTGAATATCCTCAGCATTGAGTCCTGTAGCGTAAGGGTTTTTGGAATCTGTAAGATTGGTGAACTTCTTTTTAATGGGATCGTAAACATCGATACCTCCTTCTAGTAGTCCGATCCACAAAAGGTTATTCTTGTCGGAAACAATGCTGGTAACGGAGTTGGAGTTTAAAGAACTTGATTGGAAGGGATTCTGTTTAAAAGAACGGAATTTATCGTGATTTTTGTCATAAACATCAATTCCTTTATTGTAATATCCCAACCATACCCTGTCTTTTTCATCTGCAAAAACAGACCATATGGAATTGGATTTCAATCCTTCGTTATTTAGCTTATCATATCTTTGATTTTTGATGATGCCCGTTGCGTAATCAATTTCGAAAAGCCCATCATTTTCAGTGCCACAAAGTATTTTACCATCTGATTTTTCGGAGATAGACAATATTCTATTATCACTGATGTTAAATTTTCTAATTTCAAATACTCCGTTGTCACTTTCATTCAATCGGTAAACCCCCGATGAAAAAGTTCCAATCCAAATGGATTGATCAGAGGCGACGGTCATAGATTGAATAGAAACATCAATTGATTCGTATCCTTCTCCAGTATCCAGTTTGGCCATATTGAGTTCCAGATTGTAGGGGTCAAAAATCATCAACCCCCTATTGGTCCCAACAAAAAATTTTCCTTTTTTAGATCGTGAAAGACCATTAATTAGCAAGCCTGCATTAGAGAAACTGCTTTTGTTTGAAACCAAATTAAATTTTCGGTTTTTGTGATTAAATTGATAAAGACCCTTACCATGTGTTCCTAGTAATAAAAATTTTTGATTGAACTCTGCAATGCTATGAACGGCTAATTTTAATTTTTTTTCACCCTCCAGATGGTATATGTCTTCAAACTTATCCTCGTCTACGTCATAAAGATTGATGCCTTGTTCTGTCCCGACCCATATCCTCTTTTTTTGATCTTGGAGAATGGAATATACTATAGAACTATTCAGAGAAACGTCTTCTAAATTATATTCTTTTTTATAATTCTTAAACTCGATGCTATTGTAACGAAACAAACCATCTCCATTGGAACCAATCCAAAGAAAACCATCTTCGTCTTTGATGATCGAAGTGATTCCGTATTGGGTAATTTCCTCTTCAATTATTACAAAACTCTGATCCGAAAATTGTTCTTGACCAACTGTGTATTCTGGGATAATGAAGCATACCAAGAATATAATTGCTATTTCTCTAAATTGAAAAAAAGTCACAATATTGGATATCATATTTAGGAGTAATTAACTGTTGTAAATATAGTGTAGTTAGGCAGTTTTTATCTAAAATATTGTCAATCAAAAACTTATATGCTTCAAAAATAACAGGTTTTTTCTCAAAATTTATACCCATATCAAATCAGTAAATATATTTTTGGGTCTATTAACTTAAAATTAACAATTATTTAAGTTTTAAAAACCAAACAAAAGCTATTTATGAAAAATTTAATTTTAGCGCTATTATTTACACCGATGTTGATTTTTTCACAATCAAAATCTGTTAAAGGTACTGTGTTAGACGATAACGGAATACCTCTTCCTGGAGTAGCAATTCTAGTAAAAAGTTCTCAATCAATTGGGGTCACTACAGACTTCGATGGTAATTTTTTAATAGAAATCCCATCAGATCAAGAAAAAACTTTAGTTTTTACTTATGTAGGCTTTTCCAAACAGGAAATTGACGTTAGCGAACTTTCGGAAGTAAGTGTAAGAATGCAAACCGACAACACCCAACTGGAAGAAGTTGTGGTTGTAGGTTATGGAACTGTCCTTAAAAAGGATGTTACAGGATCATTGTCTACTGTAAAATTAAACGATGAGGTAGCCAACCAGTCCACTTCCATCGACCAATTATTACAAGGAAGAGCTGCCGGTGTGCAAGTGATCCAAAATGCTGGGGCTCCTGGGTCAGGGATCAGTGTTAAAATTCGTGGAACCAATAGTTTGAGAGGAAACAATGAGCCCTTATATGTTGTTGATGGAGTCATCATCTCCTCAGCAGGGGAAGATGTTCTTCCTGCCGGAGGGGTTGGAAATTCTGGTCAAGAAATTCAAAACGGATTGAACGGAATCAACCCTCGAGACATTGAAAGCATGCAAGTATTAAAAGACGCTTCAGCTACTGCAATATATGGTTCTAGGGGAGCCAATGGGGTGGTATTGATTACAACCAAAAAAGGAAGCAAGAGCAAAGTGAAGATCAGTACTTTTGTTACCAGTTCGATTCGAACAGTGTCCAAAAAATATGATGTATTGAATGGACCTACATATGCCGAATACAGGAACGAAGCACTTGTTTTGGAGGGCAACAATCCAGCATATCAATTAAATGGTAATGAAGTGTACAGAATCAGCTATGGAGACGAAGGTGATGAGCCAGGGACTTCTTCCGCGCAACCCGCCAGTGTTTTCAGGTGGCAAGACGAATTGTTTAGACAAGGATTCAGCAACAAGGTGGGAGTCTCAGCCTCCGGTGGAAGCGATAATGGTGATTACTATATATCTGCTGGTTTTGATAATCAGGAAGGAGTCGTCAAAAACTCAAGCTTAAAGAGTGGTGATTTAAGAATCAACTTAAATCAAAATTTATCCGACAAGCTTACACTTGAAGCTCGGATAAGTGCTTTTTTTAACGATACAGATTTTGCTGAAGCAGGAGATTTGATTGGAGCCAATCAGAGTTTTATTCGAAATGTAATTGCCTTTAGACCTGTAATTTCTGAAGAAGTAGATGAATTGAATGAAGATTTGGAAGCTTCCAATCCTTATTCTTGGGTCGATGATTTTTACGATCAATCCAAAGAAAAAAGATATATCGGTTCGCTTGGGCTTACTTATAAATTGCCTGTCAAAGGACTCAGTTATCAAATTAAGGCTGGTGGAAATGTAAGAACTAAAGATCGAAGACGTTTCTATGGATTAACCACTTATCAGGGAAGTACCGCCAACGGTGCCCTTCAAATGTCAACTTTAAACACCAATTCATATCAAATTAATAACTTTTTAAAGTTTAACAGGAGCTTTGACAATAAGCACAGAATCAATGCTCTTTTAGGGACTACCTACGATGTTAGAAAAGTCGAAAGTAGTATTTACGCCGTTGAGGATTTTGTTACACCAGAATTCACTACTCAACAACCCTTTTTAGGATCGACTATTTCTCAACCTTTAAGATTAGTCAAGTCGGATCAGCAGATTTTCTCTTTTCTGGGTCGTGTGAATTATACCTTTAACAATAAGTACATTGCTACGGTCTCGTTCAGACGAGATGGGGTTTCGAAGTTTGCAGAGGACAACCGCTTTGGTAATTTCCCCTCTTTGGCTTTGGCTTGGAGAATGGAAAACGAAAGTTTTATCAATGATTTGGATTTGTTTGAAGACTTAAAGTTAAGAGCAGGTTGGGGTCAAATTGGTAACCACGGTATTGGTCCTTATGGTACGCTTTCCGATTATGGTGTGAGTGACAATCTATATGGCAACACAAGTAATGGAACCAAGGTTCCTTTGAAATTGAACAACATTGCCAATCCTAATTTGACATGGGAGAAAACAGAGCAAATCAATTTTGGTTTGGACTTCTCTTTGAAAAATAATCTTATCTCTGGTTCAGTTGATGTTTATGACAAAACCACCAAGGATTTATTGCAAAACAGTCCTATTCCAACTTCCTCAGGTTTTACCTCCATATTGATCAACAGAGGAAGCGTATCGAACAAAGGGTTTGAGTTGGCTCTTGACATTGCTCCTATCTCTAGTGAGGATGTGGAACTCAGCTTTGGCGCCAACATTGCATTTAATAAGACAAAAATTGAAGAATTGGGAATTCCTAACAATGACTTTTACATCAATGGTGTTGCACAAAAAAGATCCTTTTATTTCGGACAAAATATAAGTAGGGGAAATATTTTCAAAGCACCTGCCAATGTTTTTGTTGAAGGAGAGGAATCCAGCTTGTTCTATGGTTTCCAAACCAATGGAATCTATCAAACCGAAGATACCGATCTGGCTGAGGGAGCAGTTGCTGGAGATGTTAGAATCATTGATCAAAATGAGGATGGAAAGATCGATTTGAATGACCGAACTTTCATTGGAAATCCCAACCCCGACTTTGTTTATGGATTCAACATTTCACTTCGGATTAAAAGAATCACCGCAAGACTATTGTTTAACGGAGTTCAAGGAAACGATATTGCCAATGGAAATCTATTACAGCTAGACAATGCGGAAGGCATCATTACCAATATCTTGCCCAATGCATACATCAACGCTTGGAGACCAGAGGCTCAATCCAATACCCATCCAAGAATTGGATTTACCACAAACGGTAGGGTGGCTATTTCGGACAGGATCATTGAAGATGGTAGCTACCTAAGATTAAACAACATGACTGTTGGATTTGATGTTCCCATCAGTGAGTCCTCTGTCATTGATAAAATGAACCTATACATTGCCGGGCAAAATTTATTTACCCTGACCAATTATAGTGGATATGATCCTGAGATTTCAAACTTCTTATACACAGGACTTATCAACGGAGTTGACTGGAACGGCCCCCCCAATGCTAGGACAATTTTACTCGGTTTAAACGTCAACTTTTAATCCACAATTTTGATAAAAAATAGAAAAATGAAAAATTATAAAATAATTTTAGTCATGATTTTTGGTCTTTTCATCCTCTCATGTGATCTGGATGAAAACCCAATTTTTCTGAATGTTTCAATGTATGAAAATCCAGAAAGCGCCTCGGCTGCCATTGATGGTATATATCAATCATTAACAACTTACAACGCACAAGAGAGAAGATTATTTGTACTCAATGGTTTCTCTGGGTTTTTTACTACTGGTAAAAATGGAAACAATAACAAAAATACAAACAATGCCAATTTGTTTTCTCTAAAACCTATATATGATGCTGATTCTGAGGCTGTTTGGGGTGGATTGTATCAAGTAATTGCCCAATCGAACTCAGCCATTAATAACATTCAAGTAGTCGAAACACCCACAACAACAGATGAACTATTAATTGAAGATTTAGCAGGCCATGCCTACTTTATGAGGGCTTGGAGTTATTTTTCGCTGACGCGACTTTTTGGAGATATACCCTTGTGGTTAGACCTCCCAGATTCTGATAACTTAAGTAAAGCTCGAACTACCACTAAGGATATTTATGCTCAGGCCATAGTGGATGCGATCAAAGCTGAAGAATTGATGAACGGTTCAAAAGGTAAAGGATATCCCAAACAGTATGCTGCCAATATGCTTTTGGCAAAAATGTACATGGCTTTGGCTACTAATCCTGCCCTCAGAGCCGATGGCATTAGTGAAGCGGATTATTGGAAGAAAGCATATGATGAAGCCATTAAAGTCTACAGAAGTTCTGCATATACTCTGGTTACCGATTACAGTAGCCTCTTTACAGATGACAATGAAAACTCCAGTGAGTCCATTTTTGAATTACAGATTTCACAAGATGCGGCCAACTCTCAAATGGGAAGAAATTATTCTCCTTGGAAATGGAAGAAAACTCTTGCTTTTGGATGGTTTAAAGTCCATGCTGATGTGTATGATGATCATGTCGCTACCTATCCTAACGATTCAAGAATTGCAGGAACTTATATTAGTGAATGGATTCGTGCTGACAATGGGAATACAGCTAAATTCTATCCCGCCAATGCCTCAAGATCTAGTTACTTTAATGCCAATCCTTACTTTTTTAAGTTCGCAGAAAAAGACCAAACCAGTACCACCCAGTATAACAGTCAAAACATCATCGTTTATCGTTATGCTGAGCTATTAATCATGTTGGCAGAAATCTCTAATGAGCTTCAAAATGGAGAACAGATGATCTATGTACAACAAGTTTTAGACAGAGCAAGTGCTACCCCACATGCTGGTTATAGTGGATCTAAGGATGATTTTAGAGATGCCATAATGAGAGAATATCGTTACGAATTATTGGGCGAAGGAGAAGATTCGTTCAACAACCGTAGAAGAGGATTTAATTATTTTTTAACCAATGTCATTTTAAAACACAACAACAACCCTGGTTTTAAAGCAAGTGTTGACCTGACCCTCAGCACCGATGAATCTCAAGCGATGCAATTGCCAGTACCACTTATTGAGCTGAACACCAATGAGTTAATTGAAAATTAATTAAAATCAGGTTATGAATCTTTTAAGTTTTAAAATGATGATTTAGAAACCGCCTTAGCAGAGTTTTAAGATATTTTGCTAGAAATGATTAAAGTATAAACAATATGAAAGTGATAGCAATACAACTCTTATCTCTATTTTTACTATTTGTCAGCGGAACAGTAATACCGAACCCAGACAAGAGGAACAAAAGTGCAGAGTTGCGATTGGTATCACTTTCTAAAACTTTTGAAAGTGATTTTGAAATTGGAGCAGCGGTCAGCAATGAAAAACTAAGCGACCCTACCACCCACAAGATTGTAGAGAGACATTTTTCTAGTATTACGGCCGAAAATGCGATGAAGCCGATCATGTTGCTCAGAAAAAATGGCACTTACAATTGGCAAGCTGCCGACAAACTGGTGGCTTTTGCTAAAAAAAACAAAATGAAAGTCAGGGGCCATACCCTCTTGTGGCATAAACAAACGCCAGACTGGTTTTTTAAAGATAACAAGGGGAAAGACTTAAACAAAACTCAACTGTACTTAAAACAGTATTCCCACATGAAGGCGGTGATGGAGCATTTTGATTCCGTTGACGTTTGGGATGTAGTCAATGAAGCTGTAAGCAATCAATACAACAGCGATTTCATCTACAGAAAAAAGGGTTCCCAATGGTTTAAAATTTGTGGCCAGCAGTTTGTGTCCAAAGCCTTTGAAATGGCTCATGCCATTAGTCCGAAGAAAAAACTTTTTTATAACGATTATGGCCTGCTTTCCAAACATAAGCAGGACAAAGTCTTTCGATTACTAAAAGGTTTGGTGGACAAGGGTGTTCCCATTCACGGGATAGGAATTCAAGCCCATTGGAATATCTACAACAAAGCGGAGGACGTTGAAATATTAATCCAGCGATTCGCATCACTTGGATTGGACATTCACATTACAGAACTCGATGTTTCGGTTTTCAAAGGAAACGACCAATCCAAACACCGCAATTATGTTTTTACCAAAAAAGACCAAACAAAACAAGCTGAGTTCTACAGTGATATTTTTAAAATTTTTAGAAAATATAAAGATCATATCTCAAGTGTAAGTTTCTGGGGAGTTAGAGACAACGAAAGCTGGTTGAACCAGCATCCTGTCAATGGGAGGAGAAATTATCCCCTTTTGTTCGATGACCAAGGAATGCCAAAAGAAAGTTTTTACGCTATAATTCAAAGCACAAAATGAAAATCACCTTCAACTTAATTTGTTTTTTTATAATGTTTTCGTCTTGCGATAAAAGCTTGGCTGGCATTTCTTCTGCTAGTGATATTTCAGAAGAGCTTGTGGAGGAGGTTATTGAGGAAATAACCGAAGAAACGACTGAAGAAACGACTGAAGAAACGACAGAGGGGTTAACTGAGGAAAACACAGAGGAAGTCATACAGGAAAACTCCGAGGAAATTGATTTGGAACCCTTGTCCAAAAAAATTATACTCGACCTTTCCACCACCCATCAAACGGTAGAGGGTTTTGGAGCAGGAATCAAAAGAAGAACAGAGTATTTATATCGATTGAGCGAACCCCTGCGTCAAAAAATAGAGAACTACTGCTTTCGTGATTTGGAGGTAAACATGATCCGATTTTTTGTCTATCACGACTTGGAACCTGAGAATGACAACGACGATCCCAACATACTTGATCCCACTCAATTGGATTGGATAAAATATGAAAGTAACCCCTCAAGAAGTCGATCCCGATATGTGGCCGAAGCTCTTCAGAGTGCTTTCAGCCTTAGTAAAAATGGCTTTGATCATGTAATAGGAAATTGTAATAGTGCTCCTCCTTGGTTAAAAACCAATGGAAAACACAATGAAGGAGGAACACTTATTGCAGGAATGGAAGCCGAATACAGCGAATTTCTGATCGCTTTTCTCAAGGGAATGAAATCCCGATACAATATTGATGTTACTGCAATATCTCCTACTAACGAGCCAGATTATCAAGTCAGTTATGAATCAATGAACACTACACCCGCCGAACTTTCTTCAATCATTTCTGACCTAGATACCCGACTCAGTACTGAGTCATTGGATCATGTCAAAATCATATCTCCAGAGTGCTTTAGGGTAGATCATCCCAACAAAACGGATGTCTCTAGCACGCGCTACATCCAAAAACTCTTCACCTATTCGGGAGTAGAGAAAGCCATTGATGTAGTGGCAACCCACACCTATGCCGATCCCAATCACGATTCGAATTGGGGGGCACTAAAAGATGCCAGCAATGGAAAACCTGTTTGGGTAACAGAATCTGCTTCTCTAAAAACACAAGATAAATCCATGACCGATGCAGCGAACTATGCCAAATGGATCATTCGTGGTTTTAATGAAGGAGGTATGACCGCCTACATGATGCACCTTTTCTATGAAGAAATGGACGACAATGGAGATTCAAGTTTGGTCGTTTGGACTGCCAATGGTGATATCATTCTTCCAAAAAGATATTTCGTATTCAAGCATTTCACCAACTTGGTGAAAAAAGGATTCATCCGAATCGGACGACAAGAAGTGGAGGCCGATTTGTTTACCACCGCCTTTATTTCTCCTGACGGAAATCAAGTAGTCCTTCAGATTTTTAATGAATCGAACGAACAAGATGTTTCTATTTATGTCCCAGAAGGAACACAAAGTGTAATTCAATACACAACCTCCCAATCTGAGGAGGAAGAATATGCCCTTAATAATGATTTGGGATTCAAAACAGATCATACTTTCCTCAACAGCACCCTTAAATCAATGTCTATAAACTCATTTGTATTCAACATCAATCCATGAAAAAATATAAAATGATCATATCGTTATTGGGAATCCTTCTGTTATTGATTTCAACAGGGTTTGTAGGATTGACCTCTAATACCGATGCGGACAATGCCACTTCTTTAACAGAGCGGCCCAACATTATTTTTTATCTGTCCGATGATCAAGATCAGTTGGATTACGGATGCTATGGTAACCCCAAAGTCAAAACCCCCAATGTAGACCAGCTGGCTCTGGAAGGGATGAAATTTACCAATTTTTATACGGCACAGGCAATTTGTTCGCCCGCACGTTCACAAATCTTTACGGGCATGTATCCCGTTAAAAACGGATGTATGGCCAACCATATTGGGGTAAAAAGAAATATTAAAAGCATCACCCAATATTTGAAAGCAGCTGGTTACGAAATTGTATTGGCAGGAAAAAGTCACGTAAAACCCAATAAGGTATTTCAGTGGACCCATTATTTTCCGCCCATTGACAAACGCTTTTTACCCATGGATAAAATTGAGTCCTACATCAAAAATGCAGAAAAACCGTTTTGTATATTTTTAGCATCAGATTTTCCTCATGGCCCCTACCCCAGTGACGGTTCTTACACTAAAAAAAATATTCACCGTTTGCCATATAACGGAAAAAACATTCCCGATTTTAAACCCGGATATTATCAAAATATTGAAAGTGATGACCAGCAATTAGGAGAGATTATTAAAATGGTTGATGAACATGGACTGCGAAACCAATCCATATTCATTTATGCCGCTGATCATGGAATTTCAGGAAAATGGGGGCTTTCAGAACAGGGACTCAAAATACCTTTTGTCGTCAGATGGCCTGGTAAGATAAAACCCAACACCTCTTCGGATGTACTGTTGAGTTTGGTTGACATTCTTCCAACTCTTTTGGAAGTGGCCGACGTAAAAATACCCGAAAATGTGGATGGCAAGAGTTTTTCTAAAGTTTTGGAAGGAAAAGACACAAAAGTCAACGATTACATTTTTGGGGTGGCATCCAACCAAAACATTCAGAAGTGTTTAATATTCCCCTCCAGAATGGTGAGAGGAGACCGATATAAACTCATTAAGAATTTTAATGCACTAGAGGTTTACGAGTCCAATTTGGGAGCCAATCCAGTAATCAATGAATTCATCAAAATCGGAGCCAATGCTTTTCCCCAAAAGCCTTATGAGGAGCTTTATGATTTAGAAAATGATCCTTACCAAAGGAAAAATTTGGCCAAAAACCCAGATTACCTTTCTGTTAAGGAGAAATTATCCGCTGTTTTAGAAAACTGGATGGGCAAACAAAACGATTTCCTATTGACGCACAAAATGCCATTGTTAAAACCGACCCTACACCCATTGGATCGAAATTCTAAATGGAATAGGATGCCGTCTTCCTTGGAAGGGAAATTAACAGAAGGGGATTATTTAAAACTACATTATTAGTACAGATGAATAGAGGATTACTTTTATTAATGTTATTTGTGACTGGCTTTTTCGGTCCAGATTTACTGGGTCAAAAAAGTAATCAAAAACCATTGAATATCATTTGGTTGAGTACAGAGGATATGGGTCCCCTATTGGGATGTTATGGGGTCGAAGGTATCAAAACTCCTAATTTGGACAAGCTGGCAGAAGAAGGTGTGCGCTATACCAATGCCTATTCTACTGTAGGAGTATGCGCTCCAAGTAGATTCTCAATCATCACTGGTGTTTATCCCATTCGACTGGGAGCCCACAACATGAGAACAGGAGACTACCATAATTATAAAAAACCAGAAGAGGTCAGTCAAAAAACCTACATTGGCGTTCGTGATCGGACAGGGAGAAATGTGCCGGAATATGAGGTCGTTACTCCACCAGAGGTAAAATGCTTTACTGAAATTTTAAGAACAGAGGGCTATTATTGTGCTAACAGTTTTAAATGTGATTATCAGTTCAATGCTCCTTTTACGGCTTGGGATGAGGTATCCTTTAATGCCTCTTATCGCAATGCTCCAGAAGGAAAACCTTTTTTCTACGTCAAAAACTTTATGGTCACCCACGAGTCGAGAATGTGGATGCGTAAAGATGAACCCCTTACTGTTGACCCCAAAGAGGTAACTGTTCCAGACTACTTTCCAGATATTCCCGAAGTAAGAAATGACATCGCCAGAAAATACTCCAATATTGAAGAAATGGACCGCCAATTGGGAGAGCTCATGAAACAGTTGGAAAACGATGGTTTGCTGGACAGTACCATCATCATGTTTTGGAGTGATCATGGAGGAACGCTACTACGACAAAAAAGAGCTGTAGGAAACACAGGGCTTAACGTGCCGTTGATCATTCGCTATCCAGACAAAAGAAAAGCCGGTACGGTCAGCGATAGGGTAGTTTCCTTGATGGACCTTGCCCCTACAGTCATGTCCCTTTTGAACATTAAACCTCCTGCACATTATGACGGAAAGGCTTTCGCTGGGAAATATGAACAGTTGGAGAGACAATACGCCTTTGGAAGTGCCGATCGTTTTGATGAAGCTACAGACATGCAGCGATCAGTAACCGATGGACATTATATGTACATCAAGAATTTCATGACCCAATTGCCGCTCATCTACAGGAATAAGTACAGGGAACAAATTCCAATGAACGCCAAACTCATTGAGATGAATAGAAATAAAATGCTTGAGGGAGATGCGGCATACATTTTTATGGAAACCAAGCCCGTAGAGGAGTTATATGATTTGAAAAACGACCCCTATGAAGTCAAAAATTTAGCCAATGACCCCGATCATCGGAAGCGGCTCTCCAAAATGAGAAAGGCATTAACCCAATGGCAATGGGAAACCGGAGACAAAGGTTTTATCCCTGAACGGGATTTGATTGGGATGTTTTGGCCAGACATGATTCAACCTCAAACTGCTTCGGTGAGCTTTTCGCCTCTAAAAAATAATAAGATAAAATTGGCCTCAGCTACAGAGGGAAGTTCCATAGGTTACCAAATTGGAGAGGCCATTGGCTCCAACCATTGGCAATTATACCATCAACCAATTACTTTAAAACGAAATGAAAAAATTGTCGCTCGAGCCATTAAAATTGGTTTCAAGGCTTCAGTAGTATCAACAAACATAAATTAAAATGAAATATCCATATACAACAAATAAGATCCTTTTTCTTCCCATTTTATTACTCATCATATTGGGTTTTGGTAGTCAATTAGAAAAGGACAGTACAACTGATTTGAATGGAGAAATAGAACCTAAGAAACAAAACATTCTTTTTATCTCAATAGACGATTTGAGACCGCTGATCAATTCCTATGGCGCCGATAAAATGATAACACCTAATTTTGATAAACTGGCATCAGAGAGTCTACAGTTTAATAATGCCTTTACCAATATTGCGGTTTGTGGAGGAAGTAGGGCCAGTATAATGACAGGGATCAGACCCAGTGAAAAAAGATTTAATGACTACAGATCCAGAGCCTCTTTAGAAGCCCCTAATGCCATTCCGCTGAATGAAATTTTTAAAGACAACGGATATGAAACCATTTCCTATGGAAAAATCTATCATTACCTTGACGATCATAAGGAACATTGGTCAGAAATTGACAATGGTGCTCCCCAAACGGATTATCAAGACCCTGTATCAAGACAGAGAAAAAGAAACGGAGAAATGGGCTCTCATGGAAATAAAGGCCCTGCTTTTGAGTATCCAGATGTTGACGATTTTGCCTATACCGATGGAAAAATCACTAAAAAAGCAATTAAAAAACTAAAAGCTTTAAAGAAGGCAAACAAACCCTTCTTTATGGCTTTGGGGTATGTGTCTCCTCACCTACCTTTTATTCAGCCAAAGAAATATTGGGACTTATATGAACACGATGAGATTTCCCTTGCCGACAATGCTTATTATCCCAAGGATGCTCCTTTTGTTGCCATTCAATCTCAACATTTTTCAGCCGAATTGAGAAATATGTATTTGGACATTCCAGAAAAGGGTAACCTAGACGACGAATTGTCTAGAAATTTAATACATGGCTATTATGCCAGTGTAAGCTATTTGGATGCCATGATAGGTGAGCTCATTAAAAATCTGGACGAAATGGGGTTAAGAGACAGCACCACTATCGTGTTATGGAGTGATCACGGCTATTTCTTGGGAGAACACGGATTTTGGTGCAAGCACAGCACTTTCTACGAAGCAGTAAAAATACCTCTGTTTATTTCTTCCTCCCAATACCCTAAAAATATAACTACCGATTCTTTTACCGAGCTAGTGGACATTTACCCTACACTTTGCCAGATTGCTGGGATCACCCCTCCTAAGTATCTCCATGGAGAGAGCCTCATTCCTGTGCTACAAAACCCCAACACTATCTTGAAAACCGAGGTATATACCCGTTACAAACAAGGGGAAGCTGTAATTGATAAAGACTTTTCCTATACCGAATTTTACAAAGGGGAAAAATATATGGGGAACATGCTCTATGACCTCCATGAAGACATCAAGCAGAACATTGATATTTCTGAACACAAAGGCAATGAGGAAATTGTCAAAAAATACAGTAAAATGTTAAAAACAATTAGAGAGAAGGTTAATAAAAATCCAATTTGATATGATTAAAAAAAACACTTTTATTTTTTCATTATTCGCATTACTAATGTTCAACCTGGCATTGGCTCAAAATTCAAATAGTGAAAACCTGAAACGGACCACCACGGGAATTGCTTATTCCTCTGTAACCGCCGTTCAGGGTAACCAGACCTATTACGTTCAGCAATCCATTGGACAAGCAAGCGTAATAGGAACCTACAGTAATGATCAAGGATATACCTTAAGGCAAGGGTTTATCCAACCTTATCTTTTAGAGAAGGTGATTGAGAAAGATATCCCTATTGAATTGAATGTCGCCTTTTATCCCAATCCATTTATTCAAACAGTAAACCTTGCTTTTTCAGAAAAAATTCAAGGAAATATTCAGGTACACGTTTTTGATATAATGGGAAGATTGATAAGTAATAGCAATCATCAATCTACCCAAAATCTTCAACTCGACTTGGATCTCGCCAATACAGGGGATTATTTTATCAAAGTAAAAGCCAACAACAAACAATTTGTTAGACACATTCTAAAGGGTGGATTTCAAAAATAAAAAGCTTAAAAATGAAAAAACTAATAATTATTTTAACACTAATACTTGGAGCAAACATAGTCTCTGCTCAAAGATTACACTTAGAGTCGGGAGTTTCAGTAAATAATTTCGAATATAAAAACTCTAATGGTGTTCGTTTACAGAACCTTAAAGCTGTCAGCGGGAGTTATTTGGGGTTTGGATATAGCCAAGAACTCTTTACAGAAAAACTACTATTAAAACTAGACTTTAATTATTCCACCTATGGATCAATAGGAAGCGATCCTGATTATGGAAATTTCATTGAATGGGATTTGTCTTATGCCGGGATAGCAATCGGTTTTGACTTAGTTGCGTTGACCTTCAAGAAAATTGAATTGAAAGCCAAAGGAGGGGCTTCAGCAGCACGACTAATAAGAGGATACCAAATCATCAATAATGTCGTGACAGGTCTCAATGGAAACGAGGATTTTAAAGGAACACTTATCACTCCATTCGTTGGATTAGGTCTCTCTTACCCAGTAATGGATAATCTTGATTTCTATATTCAATTTATCAGCGGAAAAAGCATGGATATCCTCGACAGTAGGGAAATACTGAAAATTGAAAGCAACACACTTTCCTTTGGAGTGATGATTAATCTTTCTAGAGAAAGAAGAGAAAAACACGTTGGAATTACAAATGAACAAAAATAAATAATATGAAAAATCGAACAATATATTTTTTGATACTTTTAATTTTCGGATTAAAAGGTTTTTCACAAACAAAAGCAATCTCATACCAGGCAGTAATACTAAATCCACAAACACAAGAATTACCTGGACAGGACATCCAATCGAATATCTTGGTAAACAGGACCGTAAGTATAAGATTCACAATCGAAGGTCAATTTGGATCTGTCCAATATCAAGAGGTTCATTCCACCAATACAGACCGATTTGGGGTCATCAACCTATTGATTGGAAAAGGAGATCCTTTGGGTGCCAACTCTTTTGATGATATATTATGGGATGGTTCAAGTAAAAAATTAAAAGTAGAAATTGATTTTTCCGGAGGAGCAAATTTTGAACCATTGGGAGAGCAAAACCTTACCTTTTTACCGCAACCCCCTTCCGAGGAGGTTAAGGGAAAGCTCCAAGAATTGGAGTTAGAACAAAAGGATATAAAAGACGATGTAGCTCAAAATGACGCCAAAGTAGGGCTTTCGGAAGATCAAATCAAGACCTTGGAAATCACCTCTGAAATCACAGAAGAAACCATTGAAAATATCAATTCAAATACTGCCTCACTTGAACAGGTTCAAGAGCAGGTTAAAAAGATAGAAAGTGACATCAATAAC
>ERZ807291.4481-NODE-4481-length-18534-cov-7.466692_pt1 | contig 18534 bp, 10 predicted proteins | sample MGYA00521257_ERZ807291 | MGnify/ENA primary metagenome ERZ807291 (study PRJEB31413, sample SAMN03169783) | marine metagenome | biome: Marine; feature: Water; material: Subsurface seawater | place: North Sea | collected 2011-04-28 | depth 1 m m ... | reverse complement strand
TCATGAGAAACGCAGAGGGAACAGTTGTTACCGCAAGTGGTTATCCACTTCAGCCGGAAATTCAGATTCCAGCTGATGCTGCAACCATTACAGTCGCCTCTGATGGTATAGTCACAGTTCAAGTTCCTGGTGATGTAGACGCTCAGGAAGTTGGTCAAATAACTCTGGCAGATTTTTCTAACCGTCAGGGATTACAGCCAAATGGTGAGAGTATGCTAATTGAGACGACCGCTAGTGGAGCTCCAATTATTGCAAATCCATTTGCAGAGGGTATGGGCCGATTGGTTCAAGGTTCGTTGGAGAGTTCTAATGTGAATGTCGTTCAAGAGCTTGTTGATATGATTGAAACACAGCGTGCTTATGAGGTGAGCTCGAAAACGATCACATCAGTTGATGAGATGATGCGCTTTATTTCTCAGAACCTCTAATTTTACTACTGCAAGCAGGTGTATTATCAAATGACAATATCGACCGTCAAATTTGCAGCTACCTTATTCTTTTTAGGAATTACAGGCTGCTCGTCATATGTTTCAGAAATTGACAATCAAGCCTTTGCGCCTATTGATCCCCCTGTGAAACTAGCCGAGCCTAAACCTGTAAATGGTGCGATCTTTCACTCGTCGCAGAATGGGCTTTTTGCAACAGATCAACGCGCAAGGCGTGTTGGAGATATACTGACAGTTAGCTTTAATGAAACTTATTCTGCTACCAAGGCGCAAACGGCCAGTTCAACAAAAGCAGATAATTTTGCTGTAACACTCCCAACTGGGTTACCAAATATACTTACTGGTGGTTTTGACAAAGATGCTGCTGGAAATGGCGCCGGTCTCTCTGCGGGAACGGCACGCAGTTTTGCAGGTGCTGGCAATGCAGTTCAGTCTAATTCATTCTCAGGTCTTTTGTCGGTGACCGTTGTACGGGTTTTTGAGAATGGCAATATGGAAGTTGCCGGACAGAAAGAGTTAATGCTCAACAATGGAAATGAATATGTTCGAGTTCGTGGTGTTGTCCGCCCCGAGGATGTCTCGGCTACTAACATAGTTTCGTCAAATCGTCTCGCTGATGCACAAATCCGTTACACGGGATCTGGACAGCTTGCTGATTCGTCAAAGCAAGGTTGGCTTAGCGAGTTCATGCGCACTGTTTCGCCGTTTTAAAGGGATGAGTAAATTGCTCCGTAGATTTTATATTTTTGGAATATTGATGTGCTCATGCCTAATTTTTTTGACGGGGTTTGCAAAAGCCGATCGTTTAAAAGATATGACCTCAATTGCAGGCGTTAGATCAAATCAACTAGTTGGCTACGGGCTCGTGGTTGGATTGGCAGGCACCGGTGATGGAAATGCTGTCCTTACACAGCAAGCAATGCAGTCAATGATCAGTCAATTTGGAGTTGTTACGAATGCGTCTGACATGAATGGCAAAAATGCAGCTTCTGTAATCGTCACGGCCGATCTTCCAGCATTCATTAAGCCTGGGCAAAAATTGGATGTTGTTGTTTCAACGGTTGGACAGGCCAAATCCCTGCGCGGAGGAACACTATTAATGACCCCATTGCTTGGCGCGGATGGCGAGACCTATGCAATCGCTCAAGGCAATTTGATGGTAGGTGGACTTGGTGTTGCTGGCGGTGACGGCTCTTCTTTGACGGTAAATGTGCCTACGGTAGGACGCATTCCAGGTGGTGGTTCAGTTGAACGGATGATTGAAAACACATTTTTGGAAAATGAAAATCTTCTACTTAATTTGCATCAGGGCGATTTTAGTACTAGCACCAGAGTTGCCGAGGCAATCAATGAAATTTTTGGCGAAGGGGTTGCGGTACCGCTGGACTCAACCTCAGTTAAGGTACGTGCTCCTGTAAATCCAGCTGAAAAAGTTTCATTTGTTAGTCTCTTAGAAAATATCCAAGTTGATCCTGATCGCCCCCGTGCCAAAGTTGTTGTGAATGCGCGAACAGGGACCATTGTTATCGGTGGTGATGTCCGGGTTTTACCAGCGGTCGTTACGCATGGCTCGCTCACAGTTAGAGTGAAAGAGGATCAAGAAGTCACGCAAACACAGGCGTTGGCTGTTGCAGATGGTGTGGCGGCAACAGTTCCGGGTGAGGCTGTCGTGACGCCAGACACAACAATTGAAGCAACCGAAGAGCTTGCAAGAGCATTTGTTTTTGACCCAGGTGTGGAACTTTCTTCAATTGTAGATGCATTGAACGCTGTCGGCGGCACACCATCTGATCTAGTTGCAATTTTAGAAGCTTTGCGCGAAGCGGGTTCGCTTCGTGCTGAGCTGATAATCATCTAGGAGACATGAAAATGGAAGCCCTTACCACAGTAAGTCCAAAAGTGAGCGCGTCGCTAGCACAAAAACATCAAGTAGCAAAAGATCTCAGAGATGTCGCCGAACAGTTTGAAGCTTTGTTTATTCAACAAATCCTAAAGCAAGGCCGTGCAGCAAAGTTAGCGGAAGATATTCTGGGTGGTGAAGCCGTCGACACGTATACAAGTATGCTTGATCAAGAGCGCGCTACACAACTGTCCAAAACAGTAAACTTGGGCATTGCTGAAGCTTTGGTCTCTCAATTTGAACACATAACCTCAGCGCCTTCTGATTATTAATTGGTAGAGTAGAATGTCTAGTTTATTTGATGTTGGTAAAAGTGCTGTTCAGAGTTATCGCCAAGCTTTGGCGGTGACTGGGCAGAATATTGCCAACATAAACACTGACGGTTACAAACGACGAACTGCTGACCTAGAGGAGGTGTCAGGCAGCCAGGGTGGTATAACAAGCCTTGCTAGTCAATCTGGATTAGGTGTCAGGGTTTCAGATATTAGGCGCGCATTTGATGGGTTTTTATTGAGTCGAGCTAATAACACAAACGCCAGCTTCCAGAAGGTTGATGCCTTCGTCAGAAATTTACAGCAAATAGAAAACATTATGCTTCCCAGTAAGGGGGGGTTAAATGAGCAAATAGGCCGTTTTTTCTCTTCCCTGTCTGACGTTGCTGCCTCTCCAACAGATATAGCGTCTAGGGCTGTGGCATTGGAAGTTGGCAAGTCTTTGGTTGCCTCTTTTCAGGGTTTGGCATCACAGTTAAAACAATTTCAACTTTCATCAATTTCACAGCTTCAAGCGGGAACAGAGCAGCTATCGGTTCTTGCAAAAGAGCTTGCATCAATCAATTCACAAATCTTATCTTCCGGCCAAAGTGGTCAAACACCGAATGCTTTATTAGATTTGCGCGACAAGACGATAGGCCAAATGTCCGCCTTTTCCTCAATTTCAGTCAGTTATTCGGGCCTTGGTGTTGCAACTGTTAGTTTAGGGCAATCTGGTATTGGGCCAATTTTAGTCGATGGAAGTAAATTCAGATCTCTTGGCTATATTGAGTCATTTGGGACAGTGCAAGTCGCTATTGGTGAGGGAGCGGTTATGCGCCCAACAAACCAAGTTGATGGTGGTCTTTTGTCCGGCGCGATAGATTCCTACTCTCTTATCGAAGAGCTTGAAAATGAAATAGATAACTTAGCGTTCCTTATTTCATCTCAAATGAATGCGCAGCATCGCCGTGGCGTTGATCTAGATGGTAACGCTGGACTTGATATGTTCTCAACTTTTGGTTTGAGTGCTGAGCTTAGTCCATCTGTCAGTCCAGAAGTCCGCCTTCAAATTGAAGTTACTGACCCTCTTAGTTTGCCGAGTGAGCGGTTAACAGCTGTTTTTGATAAGCAAACTGGTTTGTGGTCATTAGATGGCGGTGAGCTTGCGAAACCAATAAACGGAAAGGAGACGCTCAGAGGCGAAGGGTTTACCATCCATATTAGTGGTGATCCCAAGAATGGAGACTATTTTGAGATCAAGCGCGCGGCATCTGCTGCTTCAAATATCCAGTTGCTAATTACTAAACCGCAGCAAATTGCAGCATCGGGATTACTTAAAGTCGAAGCAGCGATGAACAATACAAGTGATGCATCTGTTGAGGTTAGCTCGATAGGAAAAGCACGCGTTACTGACAAACTGACCGTATCAAATGTGCTCAAAAATTCGCTTGCCCCTCTCGAGTCAACAAATTTTGTGTCGTCTGGTTTGGTCAGTGTTGTGCCAGCAGGAACGCCCAGCGCAAAAATTGCTTCTTTTGCCAGTCAATCCACCGCAAAGTTTAGCCTTCAGAACCTTGTGGTACAAAATCTCCAAGAGCTTAGCTTTCAGCGGGTTGGCTCAAATAATGATGGCCCACATATTTTTGATATCCGCTATGCAACAGCTTTTCCTGAAGCCCCCGCTAGCGAAAGCTGGAGCGATGTAAAAGACCTGGCAAATTTGTTTAACGGAGGAGTGTTCAGAAACGCTGCTGGACTATCGCTTGCTGATCTTGGAATACGAGCAGCGGGCGATGGTGGTACTCTTACTTTTGCTTCTGCTAGCGGTAATTTTGTTTCAAGTGGAGAGGGCGTTCCTGCACTTTCTGCCGGGGTAGGAGCTGTCCAAGCGATAGTTAAGGATGCTGTTAATGCATCGGACTTTCAGATTTTTACGAGAGAGGGACGCCACATTGCTGGAACCTCGTTAACTCAAACAGAAATTACAAACCTCATAAGTGCTGAAAACGGATTTGGGCCTGAAGCGGTCTATCAAGGCAAGTATCTCAACAGTGAGATTAACGCATATCGGGGTATGGAATTAGACATTAGTCGCGTTGGTGGTCTCTATAGCGTTGTAACCGGGAGTAATGGGTCATTTGCGCGATCTGCCGGCGGGACCACTACGGTTCCCGCAAATAATACGATCGATCATAATTTAACCGTTGACATGACAAACGGAGAGTCAGCCTCGATAAGCGTGGCGGCTGGGTCATCAGCAAAAATGGTTGCGGAAAGTGCTAGTGAGAAATTCAATGAGTTAGGGCTTCAAGTCAATGCTCGACTGGTCACGGAACTATTTGATTTTACGGCTGGATCAATTAGCTTTGATATTGAGTCAGAGAACCGGATGCCAATCAAAATCGCTGCAGATATAACCTCTTCAGACCTATCTAATTTGGCCTCTGAGATTAATCAGGCGACTGCGTCAACCAAGGTTTCGGCTCAATTATCACCTGATAAAACACGTATTTTCCTCGAGAGTGAGTTTGGTGAAGATATTGTACTCAGCAATCTTAGTGAGACTAGCCCAACATTCTCAGCTCAGATTGTAGATGAAAACAAAATGCCAGCCATTACCCCTCTGGGAAGGGTCAGTGTGGCGGGTTCGTTTGGTGATCTCGATCTCGCGCAGACGACCCTTTCTGCTTCCAATGTTGTTGGTGGAGGTGAAAATGCAACTTTTGATGTCACAATCCTTAATGGTGTTGTTAATGTCGAATTAAATCAGTTGGGTAATGGCTATCAAGTTGGCGATACCATGCTAATCAATGGATCTGACATCGGTGGTGTAGATGGTGAAAACGATCTTACCATAACGGTAGAAGAGATATCCGCTGAAACATCTGTGTCAATGGGTAGCTTTATTGATGAGCAGAGGGTTAGCAATGCTCGCTTTTCTGGCCAGTTGATATTTTCGGCTAGTGAGTCCTTCAATTTATCCTCTCCGGTTGAGACAAAATTAGCGAGCTTAAACAAAAATATGGGAGGCCTTGCCGAAGTCACCAGTAATCTTGTTGGCGATACTAAAACTGTAGTTTTTGAGGTCAACAATGACATTGATAGTAATTTATCATCAATCGATGGCAATGACGCGGTCGCATCCTCGGCGATTTACTCGCTTTCTGTGCCCACAGCGAATGCAGCCGTCAAATTTTCAACAAGCTTAAACTCTAGCTCATTAACTTCTCTGTCCAGGGTTGAAATCAATCGAGCATTAGTTAGGTCGCTAAGAGAACAAGCCCCGCTCTCCTCAATGTCGGCTAATGCTGCTGCTGCATCGAAGCAAGTAACAAAATATAGTTTTTCAAGCTTGGAGGGGGTAAGTCCAAATGAAGACAGTGTATCATTAACAATTAATGGTATTTCTGTTTCCATCGATCTAGAAAATATTGATGGAAATCAGACCGAGGCAGCCGATGCTGATGGTGTTATTACCGCAATAATAAATGCAGTAAATGCGGCTAATGTTGGCGTTGATGCAAGTGCAGAGTTAGTGGAGGGTGTTAACCAGATTATATTCACTGGATCCACAGTTGGCAGATCATTCACGGTTGATAACTTTTCATTTAACGACGAATCAGACTTGGGTTCACCTGGGGTGGTCGACTTGGTTTCAACCTCGACTGCAAGAGCCTTACCAGCAGAAGACACTGCGCTATCCATCACATACGAGGGCGAACAGTATACGCTGACCATGAAGAATAATGAAATCGTTGTAACAGGCGGTGAAGCTGGGCGTTTGAGTGCTTACTTTGATAGGGATAACAAGCTACAAATTTTTGGAGGTGGATCCCTGTCCGCCAGTGCTCTCTTGGTTACGCCTGACTCGCTCGTGGCTGGAAACTCAGCGAGTGCCGTTGCCTTTGGCTTTGAAGGTAGGCTAACACGCCACACCAGCTCAGTGTTTGCTTTGGAAGAGGGTATGACGGCTCTTGATGTCATGTTTGACGGTAATGCAGTTTCTCTGTCCTTGGATGGTGATGGTAATGTGACCCTCGACCCTCTGACGGATGGTCTGAGTGTTCGTTGGGAGTCAAACACACAAGTAGATGGCCAAGGTCGCTTGGTAATAGAATATGACGCAGAAGCAAATAGCTTGTCTTTTGCCAAGCCATCCGATCAGCTGGGCTTTAAAGTGACTGACCATGATATCAGTTTCTCAAGCGATGCAATTACGATAAAAGCGAATGACGGTAAGGCATTTAGGGTCGACGCTGATGCGACAAGCCTTGCCGGCTCAATTGTTGAATTGAATGGCCTGCCCAATGAGGATTTGTTAATCGTTTTTACTGGCAGTGGTTCCAAGTCGCTGGGAGCAGTTTATGATAGTCCCGTTCCGTTTGTGGGTATCGATGAGTTAAAACTCAAAGTTTTGAATGACTCTGGGACTCGGGTTGAAATTTTGGATGCAGCCACGGGACATTCGATTGCGACTAGAACGCTTGAAAATAAAACTACACAGTTTGGAGACAAAGAATTCAAGGTTCTCGGAAATGCACAAATTCACGATGAGTTTTTTGTCAGAGAAAATAGTGATGGCGGCGGTGACGCAAGAAACCTTGATAAAATTATACAGCTACAAAACACCGATATTAACGGGGCTAACTCTGGTGGCTTCCAAAAGGTTTTTGGCACGATTGTTGCTCAACTTGGTGAGACGGTTAATTCTGGAAAGATTGCGCGCGAGTCTGCAGAAGCTAGCAGAAATGCGGCCGAGGAGGCAGAAGCTGAGTTTTCAGGTGTGAACCTTGATGAGGAAGCAGCGGCATTGCTTGAATTCCAGCAGGCTTATCAGGCATCTGCACGAATTTTGTCAACTGCTCGCGAACTTTTCCAGTCACTAATTGATGTTGTTTAGAGGCCTTTCAAATGCGTGTTAGTAGCAAACTCTTTAATGAACAGCAGGTCAGGGCATTTCAAAATTTACGCGCTGATATGCAGGGTATTCAGGAAAAGATTTCGTCCGGTAATAAGATCAACCGCGCGTCAGATGATCCAATGGGTGCAGTCAATCTTTCCGCTGCAAAAGAGCAACAAATACTCATTGATCAATATACAAAAAACTCAGATGTTGCATTCATGCGCCTTGACCTCAGTGATAAAACGTTGAGTGAATTCACTTCTGTTTTGACGCGGATGACTGAACTGGGTGCAACTGCAGGTAATGGAATTTATGACGGCTTTGGTCACCAGGCGATTTTGCAGGAAATGGAACAATTGTTTGAAGTTGCTGTTAGTCTCGCCAATACCACAGACAGCCTTGGGAGGCCGTTATTCTCTGGAAGAAGTTCTGTGGATGTACCTTTTTCTAAAAATGTTGATGGTTCCATTGAATACCATGGTGATCGGGGTAAGCACTCAGTTCAAATTTCTGAGAGTTTGAATGTCGCCACGGGTGTTGATGGAGGCTCTACCTTTATGAGAATTGAAACAGAAAATGGTCGCCGTTCTGTTTTTGATATTCTCCAGTCGGCTATGAATTCTATTGAGACTGCAGCTCAAATTAATGGGCAAGCAAATGGTGGTAATAGGTCACGCCTCGAGTTCACTCTTCCGTCCAAAATGGAGGAGTGGTCATTCACCCTGTCAGGCAACAAAGGTTCTGCAGAAATCACGGCTCGAATAGCGAGAGATAATCTTGGTGATTTAGTTTCAGAGATCAATAAATTTACCACTCAAACATCGGTTGCAGCAGAGATCGATGAAGAAACTGGTGACATGATCCTCACCGACGTCACGGAAGGTGAAATCATAATCCAAGATATCACAATTTCAGGACAGGATGCTGCATCTGATACACTCACATCATATGTTGCTTTTACAAAGCTTGACGGAAATATGGCGCCGATTTCGCCTACAGTCAAACTTACAGATCGAGACCAGCTAATTGCCTATAATGTCAGCTCAATGAGGGCTGCTATGGACTCCATTTCTATTCACCGAAGTTCAATCGCTTCTCAAATGGGTAAGAACGAGGTGCAAAGGAATGTCCTTGAAACCCGGAAATTAGCTGTCGACCGAGACGTTTCAGCCCTGAACGATACCGATTTGGCTGAAATGATAACAAAGTTACAGGGGCAGATGACAAATTTAGAAGCAGCGCAGGCTGCATTTAGTAAAATAAGTCAACAAAGCTTGTTCGACTATTTGAGGTAAATGAGCTTGAGTGGTTAAATTTATTTTCACTGAAAATAGGCCTTTGGGCCTATTTTTTTTAGTGAAAATGCAAAACTTTACTAACATTATTTTTTATGCGCCGTTGGTGTTGCTGTAGGTCAGACTAATCTGGCCTGTCAAACTAGATGAGGACCTAGTGATGACAGTAATTAACACCAATATTGGTGCGCTTCACGCGCGTCAGCACTCCGCAAGAGCTGATCTGTTTGTGAATAAGGCGTTAGAGCGTCTTTCTTCGGGAAAACGTATTAATCAAGCCGCTGACGATGCAGCTGGTCTCGCTGTCGCAAGTAAGATGACAAGTCAGATGCTGGGTATGCGGGCCGCTATCCGTAACACCCAAGATGGTATCTCTCTTGTTCAAACAGCTGAGAGTGGAATTAAAGCCATTAGTAACATGCTCCTTCGCATAAGAGAGCTTGCAGTCCAAATGGAAAATGGTGTTTACACAGCGCGGGACCGTGACAATGCACAAATGGAAGTTAATGCGCTACTTCAACAGATCGATAAAATTGCTGAGACTTCAAAATTTAACGGTGTCAACCTGCTCGACGGCACATATAATCAAGAAATAAGAGCTGGCAACACCAATGCAGAAACAATTCAAGTTGTCATTGACAATATGTCTTCCACTAAAATCGCAAAAATTGAGGCGTTTGCCGACGAAAAAGCTGTTGACGGTGGGTCAGATACAGCTGGCAATCAAGAAATTGTTGCGCAGGAGGCAGGTACGGTAAAAATTGATACTTCAGTTTTTAGCCAAGATTTCGATGATTTCTTTAAAATTGACAGTTTAGGGGAATTCAGTCTCACTTCCACTGTCAGTACTGGTGGGGATAATGGGCTTTTTGAAATTAATCAAAAGACAGGTGACATAACCAGCAAGGCAGGGCTAGATTTTGATAATCCGACTGATACTGACGGAAATGGGTCTGCTGCCACTGATAATATCTATGACATTGAAGTCACCTACACAGCACGTGACGGCTCTCAGCATGTCGAGATTATCCACCTAACGATATCAGATAAACTTGATACTCATGTATCAGACGTGGACCTAACAAGCCAGGCCTCGGCTGCTAGGTCAATTGAGCACCTTGACAAAGCACTGATTGAGGTTTCGGCAAGTCAGTCGCGGTTGGGTGCACTTCAAAACCGTATGCAGTACACAATAAACAATCTATCACAAGCAGCGATGAATACTGAAGTTGCCATTGGACGTATCGTAGATGCTGATTTCGCCGTTGAGTCGATGGCGCTCGCAAAATTTCAAATCCTATCTCAGGCAGCATCAGCAATGTTGGCGCAAGCAAATCAATCGAAGCAAAGTGTGTTGACACTCCTGCAGTAAATCCGAATCACGGCTTTTTAGTAAGCGGTCAGGCCAATAACCAAAATATGAAAAAGAAGGATTTTTGGCCCTGTGGATAAATAATTTTTTTTATGGCTAACTTTTTTGGAGTCGTGTCGTTAGACAATTTGAGGACCTCCCGTGAGGTTAATTTAGGTTTGGTATCATGACTGTTATTAATACAAATGTTGGCGCTTTAATGGCTCGCACATATGCAGCGAGAGCCAATGAAAAAATGACAACTTCGATGGAACGGTTATCATCGGGGTTGCGCATTAACAGTGCGGCTGACGATGCTGCTGGGCTTGCTGTTGCAAACAAAATGCAAAGCCAACAGCGCGGTATTAATATGGCAATGCGTAACTCGCAGGACGGTATTTCCCTGGTTCAGACTGCTGAAAGTGGGATGAGCGAGATCACAAATATGATTCTCCGGATGCGTGAACTCGCTGTCCAAATGGACAACGGCATTTACACCAGCGTTGATCGAGATAATGCTCAGCGGGAAATAAACGCACTTCTCGCTGAAATTGACAAAATCGCTGCAAATACTCGGTTTAATGATGTTGCGTTGCTTGACGGTAGTTATGATCAAACTATCCGAGCAGGGAACACAAATGCTGAGACTGTTCGCATTGCCATAAATAGTTTGTTTACAGCCGATAATGGGTCGAGCTCTATAAGTGGTGGTCCAATTTCGCATTCTTCGCCAGCCGTTGCGCGAATGGAAACGGGCGCGGGTGAATATAATATAGACCCAGCCGACCTTTTGAAACTGCAGCTCGGTATTTCTGCAGCTGTCAGCTCTGATCTCTCAGCGACAGACAGCCAATTTGTATTGTCCGATGCTGTAAGCAGCGCCGATTTTCGGGGTAGTGGTGACAACCTTCTTCTTCTAAAAGATGACGTCAATGGCTTGGGTTATACATACGCAGCAGTGAAACTTACGGATAACCAGTGGGCTGAAGTGTCTTCTAACTTGCTTCAGACTCGTGGCCTTGTTGAAGAAATGGCGGCGCTTGATCCTGCTGATACTGTCAGGCTGAGCCAAATCCAGTCGAGTATTTCACGGCTTGAGACAGAGCGGTCTCACTTTATTGGTGCGCAGTTCCACTCGGATCAGATAAAAGACCAAGGGGTGTTTGTCGAGGGTGGCCTTACAAACAATAGTTATGCTGAAATTTTAAATGTTTACTCAGATCCAGCTACAAGACAGTCAGTATCCCAAGAAATAGCCGCGATAGAGATTGATTTTAAGGCAATGGCAGCAACCTTGCACGACCCGCGCACATGCTCACATTGTGTTGCACAGGCTGCATCGGGTGGCGGAGCAGGGTCAGAGGGCGTGACATCTGCGGGTGAATATGCGGCGGCTGCACCCTCTGATTATGACCAAAACGGTGCTGGCGCTGTGAGTGCTTCTTCACCATCAAGTGACGCAGTAAGCCCACTTGTAAAGGGTGTCGCTTGGAATGATGTGGGAGACGATACCGCTGGTGGTTCTTTAACATATTCGTATTGGGATGGAACAACCTCCTATGACTATGATCAAGGCACGAGAACTGTTGTCGGTGCTCATGACGCAGGCGGTGGTGAGAACCAAGCTGCCCTTGACGATGTATTCGGTCTTTGGGATGCCGTTACTCCATTCGCCTTTAGTGAGGTTACTGAAAATGGAGACGGAAATGCAGTTGGTGACTTAAGGGTAGCCTATACGGATGAAAACCCTGCCGCACGTCAGGCTTTTGCTTACTACCCGAACTCTGGCGCTTCAGGCGGTGATATATACTTTGAGACAGACAACGTGGATACCAATGGAACTGGAACTGACTTTGTAGAAGGCAACTATAACTACGTTGCGGCAATCCATGAAGTCGGGCACGCATTGGGTCTGAGCCACCCATTTGACGGTGGCAGCGGTGATGGAAGCACGATGAACCTGAACATTGATTTTCAGCGTAATACCGTGATGACTTACATTCAAAGAGATCGTAACTTAGTCGTCCAGAGCAACGGCAGTTACAGCTTAGTGAATAGTTCAACGCCTGGTCTTCTTGATATCGAAGCAATTGGCGCGATTTACGGCACTGACGGCTGGAGTCACGAAAATACTGACACCACTTACGGTGCCGGCTCGGGATCAAATCTCTTTGATGACAGCTACAATTCAATCCGGGTAATTGTTGACAGTGACGGTGATGACACATTTGATGCGAGTGGAGTTACCGCAACGGGTAGCATAATCAATTTGACACCTGGAACATACTCGTCTGTGGGTTACTATGCTACTGATGCAGAAAAGATCGCGGCGGTAGCTGCGGGTGATGCAGCGATTGAGTCATTCCTCACAGGAGTTGTCGAAAGTCAGGATGCTCTCGCTTCTGCTAGTAATTCATATTACACCGCCTACGAGCGCGAGTCACTTTATCGTGGTCAGGATAACGTCGGTATTGCATACAATACATGGATAGAAAATGCTGTTGGTGGCGACGGAGATGACACTATTACCGGTAACAGCAGGGCGAATGAGATAACCGGTAACGGAGGTGATGACACCATTGACGGTGGAGCTGGAGATGATGTCGCAATTTATTCAGGCAACTATGCCACGTACACCGTAACGCAATCCGGTAGCACTGTTACCGTGGCGGGTGGGACTGACGCGACTGACACACTCACAAATGTTGAGTTTTTGAAATTTGATGATGGTGTATGGAGCATAGCAGATGCTATTGCTGGAGCTGGGGCAACACACGCGAACATAGCAGCTGCAGCTTTAGCGGATGGTGCCGATGTGGTTGTTACCGGTGGCGCAACTTATGGTGATGGTGCCACGAATGTTGGCGGCCTTGCGCTGGCTGACATCAAAGTGGAAACAAAAGCTGACTCTCAAAATGCAGTTACAGTGTTGAACCGTTCACTTGAACAGATATCATCATCTCGTGCAAAATTAGGTGCGCTGATGAATAGGCTTCAGCACAACATCGACAACCAAACAAAATCGTCAATGATGTCACAGCAGGCACGTGGCCGCATTGTTGATAGCGACATGGCTGTTGAGTCAACAAAACTTGCGCAAGAAATGATCCTGTCTCAAGCTGCTCAGCAAGCCATTAACATGGCCACTCAGCGTCAGGCAACGGTACTTCAGTTGTTAGAAACATGATCAATATCGTAAAAAATTGGCGCGTGGTGTTGTTTGTTTTTTACATATGCATGATTGCGCCTACAGTGTGGGCCTGTAATGCGACTTTAGACATGTCAAAAGAGCTCGGGTTTTACCAACGTGCCACCTTGGGAAGCGCATCTCAATATACCCAGCGTGTTTACTCAGGTGATGCAGCATCTTTTTCGACGATAACTTTCCCAAAAGATGTGAAATTCGATAAAAAGACTTTGTTGCATAATTCTGCGAAAAATATGGTGGAAGCAGTATCGAGCAAAACGGGGATTTCTAAACCGGTAGTGAATCTATTGGACGCCAATGTGCTGCCCAGAGTTGATCGAAGGTTAGAATTTCTTGGGTATATACAGCACCCCTCGCATGGAGGTGTTACTGTTGAAGTTGTGGCCGCTCTTAGAAGTGGGGCGTGTTGGACTGTTTTGAGGTTTACAGATACTAAAAACAATCAAAAAGAGGAGGGTTTGGAGAGCTTTGCTCTGCTTGCAAAAAATACGGTTTTAACTAATTAATTCCGAACAACAACTACCAATCGAGCTGTTGGGGCGGCGGCTATGGTAGTAACCTGGAATAAGGACCATGACAGGTATCAATACAAATACAGCTGCCCTTATGGCCAAAACCTATGGCCAGTTAGCAAATCAAAAAATTTTGGAACCGATGAAGCGGCTATCATCTGGTCTACGTGTTAACAGCGCGTCAGACGATGCTGCCGGTATGGCTGTTGGAAATAAGATGCTTAGCTCCATGAGGAGCTATGAGATGGGTGTGCGGAATTCGGTAGATATGATAGGCCTTTTGTCAACAGCTGAAGGCGCACTTGGTGAGATCACAAATATTCAGCTTCGAATGCGAGAGTTAGCTGTTCAAGCATCAAACGGAACCTACACAAATTCTGATCGCGATAAGATGGAGCATGAGATTTTAGATCTCATCGCGGAGATGGACAGAATTGCTGCAAACACCAAATTTAACGATGTTGTTTTATTTGATGGCTCATTTCACGGGCAGATTGTTCAAACAGGTAAAGATCGAGGCGATCATGTTCGCATTGATATTGACCGTCTCGATAGCTGTGACCTTGGACGGTTTTGGGAAAGTTACACCTATTTAAATGGTGACTTTGAGAGCGGAGGATCCGTGACCCAAACCGGTGAAGATGTATATGAAATCAACGGCTGGGAAGTTCATAATAAAAGAATTGAACTGGGAGAGGAGGCTCAAGGAGATGAGCCTGCTGCAGATAGCCCCGCGACAATATTTAACCGTGACGGCGATGAAGTTGACAATCTAATTGGCGGCTGGGCGATACCAAGGGACCCAACCCCAAGGCCATTCCGGAATGCTATTAACGTTTTAGTAAACCCCGCAGTTTCTGACACGATTAATGACGGCGCTTTAACATACGACACAGTTTATACCGACGTTCCAGATCCTGACCCCCCAGATGTTTCTGACCCGGGGATATTCGACATTACGATTGGTCCGATGACATCGGTCTCCATTGTTAGTGGTTCGTCCACTAGCAATGGAGCTATTATGGGTCAAACATTCGAAGATGTGGCAGCGACTTTGCCAGGGGTAGCTAGTGACGCAACTTTCAACGTTACAGTTGGAGCAATGACAGTAACCCCCACTGACGCAACTAGCACAACTAATGATATATCTTTGATGGATCAATCTTTTGATGAAACAGTTGGAGATACGGATTTCAGGGTCACGATTGGCGAGATGACCTTTACCGCTGACGGTGCCAGCAGCACCACAGACAATACAAATATCATGGGACAAACGCTCAATGTCTCTGCGGATCTGATCTCTGATGAAACGCCCGCAGAATTCCGTGTTACAATAGGCCCAATGACGGTAAGTCAGGTGTCCGCAACTAGCACAACTGACAACTCTGATCTAGTGAATGGCAGCTGGACAAATGTAGTTTCTCAATCAGATGGATCAGGTACTGGAGCAGAGTTTGATATATCAATTGGGGAAATCTCGTTTGATTTGAATACAACGTCTACGGCTGATGGTGAACGGTTCGGTCGAACATACCGTAACGTTACCGCGTCTGCTCCAGCTGACGCGGGTGGTCAGGCAGCGGTTTTTGATATCACTATTGACAGCCTTGGAAACATCACCTCAACTCTTGTTGATGCTGGCTCGGGTTATTTAGATAATGAGTTATTGACGATATCTGGAGCCTCGATTGGTGGCGACGCTGGAAGTGACGATCTGGATCTGACGGCAAATGCTGCCCAGATTAGCGTAACTCTTGCAGATACAGGTTCAGATTATGTTTTCGGCGAAACGATAACAATTCTGGGTAGTTCTATTGGTGGCGATGACGGTGCTGATGATATTCAGGTTACGGTTAATCGAGCAAATGTGAGTGTTGTTACCACTGATCCTGGAGCCGGTTATGGCGCTGGAGCATCTGTAACAATTCTTGGAAGTGAGCTTGGTGGCGTTGATGGCCAAGATGACATAGATCTGGTTGTTGGAGACGCAGAGATTAATGTTTCCGTGATAAACTCAGGCTCTGGGCATCAATATGATGCTGGTGATGTTGTTACCATTCCAATTGGTGATAGTGGAGAGACGGTTGATGTAACCGTCAACACCGCTAGCGTCAGCGTGTCTCTGGTAGATCCAGGAGAAGGGTACAAGATTGGTGAAAACATCACTATCCCAATTGGTGGCGAGGGCGATACTGTTGTCGTGAACGGTAATGACCCAACGGTCGTTGTTGATGCAACTAGCGGTTCCGGTTATACGGTTGGCGAAAATGTGACATTTGATCCAAATGATATAGCTGTTGGTTCAAATGCACTGGATACTGAAGTTGTTAAGGTGCCACCTGGGACTGACGACAGCTCAAGGCCAGTTGATTTTGGTGACTTGGGCAATGATAGTGAAACTGGCTTCACGGTTGAAAACGGTGTCATGAAACTAAATACCGGTTCGATGACATCTACCTATGGCTTTGATATTGCGCACGGGCCCTACATTATATCGACTGAAGCTAAGCAAATAGATGCCGGTGAGACAGTCTTTTTTGACTGGAAAGCCTCTGGTACGAACGATGCTTATGATATTTTTGCTTACCTTTTAAATGTCGACACCGGTGAAACCCAGATCATGCTTGATGAAACACAGGAAAATGCTGGGTCAACTGATTGGGCTACAGTGGAGACTACAGTCGAAGCAGATGGAAATTACAAATATGTATTTATTAACGGTACATATGATGCGACTGGCGGAAAACTGCTTGGCGCTGAAATGTATATCGACAACATCTATATCAACAGACAATCACTACCGGCGGAACAACAGCATACTTTATGTGATGTTTCAATCCAAACAGTGGATGAAGCAAATAACGCGATATCTGTTATCGACTTAGCAATATCCCAGATTTCGTCTCAAAGGGCTAAATATGGCGCCTTGATTAACCGGCTTCGGCAATCTGTGGAAATTTCGTCCTCAATGGGGGATAATTTACGGCAGGCTAGGTCTAGAGTGTTTGATGCTGAGTACGCTCTTGAAACCTCTCAGTTAGCGAAATATCAAATCCTAGCTTCCGCATCAATGGCAATGCTAGCACAAGCCAATCAAGGTGACCGAACAGTTTTAAAACTTTTAATTTAATTAAATAAAACAATGCTTTGGTATATAAATCACTTTTTAAGTGATTTTTTTTTTATTTCTTTACTAAATTTTCTCCAATTTGGGTCGTTGGGATCTTCGAGGATCATATCATTGCAGTCGTGAAAGCTGAGGAGCTATGGGATGACTATGATTAATACAAACGTAGGTGCGCTTTTAGCTCGCACCTACGCGACACGTGCCGCCGAGAGAATGCAAACTTCAATGGAGCGGTTGTCTTCCGGAAAACGGATAAATAGTGCAGCAGATGATGCTGCGGGACTGGCTGTGGCAAATAAAATGGCTAGTCAGTTGAGTGGAATAAAAACAGCCATTAGGAACTCTCAAGACGGTATTTCACTCGTTCAAACTGCTGATGGTGCTATGCAAGAAATTAGCAAGCTCATCCGCCGCATGCGAGAGCTTGCCGTACAGATGCAAAATGGACTTTATACAGACCAAGACAGAAGTAATGCTCAAATGGAGGTGAGGGCGTTACTCGCAGAAATTGACAAAATTTCTGCCAACACCCAATACAATGACGTGGTGCTATTAGATGGCACTTACGACCAAACAGTAAGAGCAGGGAACACAAACGCCGAGACTATCAGGTTGGCAATTGACTCTGTTGACACTGCAAGCACGGCTCAAATCGAAGCCCATGCGTTGGAAAAGGCGGTTGATGATGGTGACGATTACAAAACTGGTAATGAAATTACGGCACAAGAGGGTGATACCGTTGAAATAGACCTTGACGTTTGGAGTACTGCTTTTGCAGATCTCTATAAACAGGATGGTCTGGGGACGTTCTCCTTATCTACGTCTACGGACAATGCTGAAGACTCAAATGGTGGTGGGTCTGTTGCTGGCAACGGAGGAACAGATAATGGCGACTTTTCGCTTGATACGATAACTGGAAAGTTAACGAGCACTGTTATCGATTTTGAAAATGAGGCCGATGCCAATACTGACAATACATATATATTGCAGGTCACCTACACGCCACGTGTTTCCAGTGGCCTTTCGGCTCACATCGAAAATTTGACGCTAACAATAACAGACAAATCCAACACTGAGCTTGATGACTTGACTGTTGAAACAACTGCAGATGCAAGTCGTGCCGTTGAAACCCTTGATAAAGCACTTGAGGAAATTTCTACAAATCAGGCAAAACTTGGCGCTATTGAGAACCGCTTATCGCACAATATTGACAATCTATCAAAGGGTTCAATGTTAACAGAGCAATCTGTGGGGAGAATAATGGATGCAGACTTTGCAGTGGAAACAGCAGAGTTATCCAAACAACAGATATTGTCTCAGGCTGCAACCTCAATGCTTGCGCAAGCTAACGTATCGAAACAAGGGGTTATAGCTTTGTTAAGATAAAAACTAAATTTCTGTAACAAGGGGTCGTTAATGCTTTTGAGGACGAATTATTTTGATGAACTATGCTTAATAATGGAGCCTCGCTGTGACTGTAATCAATACTAATGTTGGCGCGTTGATGGCGCGTACATATGCGACCAAAGCCAACGATA
>ERZ807291.4478-NODE-4478-length-18543-cov-25.451482_pt1 | contig 18543 bp, 20 predicted proteins | sample MGYA00521257_ERZ807291 | MGnify/ENA primary metagenome ERZ807291 (study PRJEB31413, sample SAMN03169783) | marine metagenome | biome: Marine; feature: Water; material: Subsurface seawater | place: North Sea | collected 2011-04-28 | depth 1 m m ... | reverse complement strand
CAACCTTGACATTATGTTTTTCAGCAAAACGAGATATTCTACTTGTATTTTCTTCAGTTGTTAATTCTGCTGTAACAAATTCAGCACCTAGAGCTTTAGTTGCTTTCATTGCATACTCAATTTCATCATCAGTATTATTAGGGCTCATGCAATATGGCTTATAAGCAAATATATTTATGCCTGTATTTTCAAACTGCTTTTTTACTTTTTTGAATTCTTTCATTGATATACTTGATCTCCAATTAGAATGGGATTTTCTAGTTCTAGGCATTCCCATTGATCTTTCAATATGATCTCCCATTAACTCAACATTGTCAGTTCCAGAATCTAAACAGTTTTGAATAATAACATTCATTTCTTCAATCCCGGGATTAAAAGAATATGTAACTACAGATATATCAACACCATTAATATCTTTATATAAAGGTGAGAAATTAAGGTTTAAAGCTCCTAAAGTAATAAGAGATGATTTTTTTATAAAACTACGTCTTGAATTCATTTTGTTTTAAATTAATTAAAATATATTATCTAGATTTGAGTATAACCTAAAAACGTTAAGTAAAATACTTTTTTAAAATTTAAATACAAAATGGTAAAGGGGATAATCTTTGATATGGATGGAACAATTGTTGATAGCTTACCCTATCATCATGAAGCATGGAAAATATTTTTTAATGAAAATAAAGTTGAAAATTTTTCTCAGAAATTAAAAGATTATAAAGGTGGTGGTACACTCGATCTTATGAAAGCTGTTTATGGAGATCGATATTCTTTAAAAGAATTAAAAAGAATGAGTGATGAAAAAGAGATAATTTTCAGAAGAATATATAAGGGTAACGTTAAGCCTATAAAGGGATTTATAGAATTTTTATCTGATTTAAAATCAAAAAATATTTTAATTGGACTTGCTAGTAATGCAATAAGAAAAAATGTCACTTTAACACTAAATGAACTAGGAGTTTATAATTTATTTGATAGTATAATATGCGGGGATGAGGTAAGTAATGGTAAACCTAATCCTGAAATGTTTAATTCAACTTTGGAGAGATTTGGCTTAAAAAAAGAAAATTGTTTAATATTTGAAGATTCTATTGAAGGTGTGAGTGGTGCAATCAGTTCAGGTATAAGTGTTATTGGTGTAATGTCAAGTAGTTCTGAGGACATACTAAAAAAAGCTGGATGCTTCAAAACAATTGATGATTATATAGACCTTGAAATATCAAAGATTAAACCTGAGATTAATAATTAAAACATTTAAATAAATAAGGGTGTTTAAAGCTTAAATTATTTATGAACTTATGATTGAAGAAAAATATTTAATATTATTAAGAAAACATTTTGAAAAATCATTAATTGATGATCTTCTTGGATCATATGAGCTTAATTTTTTTGATAAAGGAGATATTATTATTAACTATGGTGATAGTTTAAAATATATCCCAATTGTTATGGAAGGAGTAATTAAAGTAATGAAGGAAGATCCAGATTATGGCGAAGGACTTCTTTATTATATTATGGCTGGTGACACTTGTTCAATATCTACTAGCTGTTTTACTGGATATAAAAAAAGTAAAATAAAAGCAATTTGTGAAACTAAAGCAAAAATATTTTTAATTTCTTCAAATACAATGAATGATTGGATGCTAAAATATGATTCATGGAGGTCATATGTCATTAACAGTTACCAAAAAAGGTTTGATGAACTTTTTAATGTGATTAACTCTATAAGTTTTGATAATTTAGAAGAGAGGATTAATGATTATATTCAAAAGAAAGGCTCTATTTTAAGCTCCAAAAAAATAAAAACTACTCATGAGGAGATTGCCAATGAGCTCGGCACTTCCAGAGTTGTAGTTTCAAGAATTCTAAAGTTATTAGAAAATAAATCTATATTAAAGTTAGGTAGAAACTCAATAGAGCTATTGTAATTGTAACTTATGTTACTAAAAAACCTAATCTTAAGATTTAATTTAGCACAAAATGGAAATAATAGGATATTTAGGTGCTCTTTTAATTGGTTTAATTCTTGGTTTAATAGGAAGTGGAGGCTCTGTTTTAGCAGTCCCAATTCTAACTTATCTTTTTTTATTTGATGAAAAAATTGCAACTGCTTACTCTCTTTTTATAGTTGGAACAACAAGTTTTATAGGTGGTATAAATTATTTTTTCAAAAAATTAATCAATTGGAATCAAGTATTTTTATTTGGAATTCCATCGATAGTTTCTGTTGTTTTAGTAAGATACTACATTATTCCAGAGATTCCAGAAGTTATTTTTAACTTAGGTCAATTATCTATCACAAGAAGATTATTTATTCTAGGTCTTTTTTCTGTTTTACTTATTTTTTCTAGTTTTTTTATGTTAAAAGATTATAAAATAAGTAAAAAGAAAAAAAATTATATGAAAATTATTTTTGAGGGATTTGTTGTAGGAGGTTTAACAGGTTTAATTGGAGCTGGTGGCGGGTTTTTGATAATTCCCTCCTTAGTGATTTTAGGTAAAATACCAATGAAGGAAGCAGTTGGAACGTCACTAGTAATAATAGCTTTTAAATCTTTATCAGGTTTTTTTCTTGGAGATGCTATTTTATACAATATTGATTGGATATTCCTATTTAAGTTTGTTTTAATCTCAATATTTGGAATATTAATTGGAAACTATTTTTCTTACTATATTGATTCTAAAATATTGAAGAAAATTTTTGCATTATTTATATTAATCATTGGAGTGTTTATAATCTTATATGAATTCTTAAATTTATAACATATGAAAATAGAACAAATATATACAGGGTGTCTAGCGCAAGGAGCCTACTATATTGAAAGTGAAAGAGAAGTGGCAATTATTGATCCTTTAAGAGAGGTTACTGAATATATAAATAAAGCCAAAGAATCTAATTCAAAGATTAAATATATTTTTGAAACACATTTCCATGCAGATTTTGTTAGCGGACATGTTACTCTAGCTAAGGAAACTGATGCTAATATTGTCTATGGCCCCACAGCTCAAACAAACTTTGATTGTTTAATTGCAAAAGACAATCAAGAATTTAAAGTTGGAAAATTAACAATTCAAGCAATACATACTCCAGGTCATACTCTTGAAAGCACATGTTATTTGCTTAAAGATGAAAACAATAAAGAAATTGCAATTTTTACTGGTGATACTTTATTTCTTGGTGATGTTGGAAGACCTGATTTAGCTCAACAAAACATGAAATTAACTAAAGAAGAGCTTGCAGGTAAACTTTATGATAGTTTAAGAAATAAGATTATGAATCTTCCCGATGATATTATTATATACCCAGCACATGGTGCTGGATCTGCATGTGGTAAAAATATGATGAATATTACATCTGATTCACTTGCAAATCAAAAGAAATTAAATTATGCTTTAAATAAAAATTTATCTAAAGAGTCATTTGTTCTAGCAGTATTAGATGGACTAGAAGATCCTCCTAAATATTTCCCATCAAATGTAAAAATGAATAAAGAAGGATATGAAGATATTGACAATATTCTTAAAAAAAATCAAGCTTTAAGTCCTGATAAAATTGAAGAAATTGTAAATGCAACAGATGCAATTGTTCTTGACGTAAGATCCCCTTATGAGTATGAAAAAGCACATATACCTCGATCTATATTTATTGGGCTAGATGGTTCTTTTGCTCCTTGGGTAGGAGAATTGATAGCAGATGTAAATCAAAAAATAATTTTTGTTTGTAAAGTTGGAAGGGAAGAAGAAACAATTACAAGGCTTTCAAGAGTTGGTTTTGATAATACATTGGGATATTTAAAAGGAGGTATAAATTCCTGGCTTGATTCAGGTAAGGAAATTGATTCAGTTTCATCAATTAATCCAGAAGAAACATATAAAATTGATACATATATAAATCAAATAATTGATGTTAGGAAAAAGTCAGAATATGCTAATGGTCATGTTATAAAAGCAGATAATATATGCCTATCAACAATTAATGATAATCATGAAAAATTTTTATCTGAAACACATAAATATATTCATTGTCAAGGAGGTTATAGAAGCATGATAGCCTGCTCTATATTAAAGAGTAGAGGTATCCACAATATTTCAAATATTCGAGGTGGATATAATCAAATTAAAAGAAATAAAGATATAATACAATAAATATGGATTTAATTTTAAGCTCTTGGCCTTGGTATATATCAGGACCATTAATATCTATGATTATGTTTCTATTGATTTTTAATGGTAAAACATTTGGTGTATCATCTAATCTTAGAACAATTTGTTCAATTTGTGGGGGTGATAAGCTCTCAATATTTTTTAAAATTAAAGTAAAGGACCACATGTGGAATTTAATTTTCATATTTGGATCTGTGATTGGAGGATTTATTGGATTTAACTTCTTATCACAATCAAAATCAGTTGAAATTTCTGATAAAACAAAAATTATTCTAGAGTCTTACGGTATAGAAAGTTTTAAAAATGATTACATCCCAACTGAGTTATTTCATATTGAAAATTTAGGGATTAATAATTTAGCAATTTTAATTATTGGTGGGTTTTTAATTGGTTTTGGAACTAGATATGCTGGAGGCTGTACATCTGGACATGCTATTACAGGTCTAAGTCAATTTCAGGTAGGATCTTTGTATGCTGTTATTGGTTTTTTCTTAGGAGGTTTAACGATGACTCACTTAGTGTTCCCATTTTTATTTTTATGAGAAATTTATATTTTTTTATTATTGGAATTGCATTTGGTATAATAATGATTAAATCTGAAGCAGCATCATGGTTTAGAATCTTTGAAATGTTTAATTTTGAATCTTTTCATATGTATGGAATTATTGGTTCAGCAATTGCTACTGGTTTTACTGGTAATTATTTTATAAAAAAACTTAATCTTAAAGACTTAAATAATAATAAGATTCAATTTAAAATAAAAGAAAATACTTACAGGAGATATATTATTGGGGGATCAATTTTTGGCTTAGGATGGGCTCTAGTTGGAGCATGTCCTGGTCCAATGTTTGTTCTTTTAGGAGCTGGATTCTACTCAATATTAATTGTAATTTTTTCAGCTGTAATTGGAACTTTAATTTATGGTATTTTAAAGGAAAAGCTTCCTCATTAATTTTTTTAAGTACTTCGGGTGGGAATCGAACCCACACTCCAAAAGGAACTGGATTTTGAATCCAGCGCGTCTACCAATTTCGCCACCGAAGCTAAAGGGCTCAAAATTAATAAATTCCATTATATTAAATAATTTATAATAAAATTATACTGAACAATAATTATTTATAAATTTGCACTCCAATTAATTGATTGTGAATACGCCAGTTAAATTATTTTCATGTACACAAAGCGAGACTTTGTCTAAACAAATTGCAAAACAATTTGGACAAGATCTAGGAAGTGTATATTTCCAAAGGTACAGCGATGGGGAGTTTCAACCCTCCTTTGAAGAGTCTGTTAGAGGTTCTAGAGTTTTTTTAATTGGTTCAACAAATCCTTCATCAGACAATTTAATGGAGATGCTTTTAATGCTAGATGCTGCAAAAAGAGCTTCTGCAAGACATATTACTGCTGTTATTCCATACTTTGGATGGGCTAGACAAGACAGAAAAGACAAGCCAAGGGTTCCAATTGGAGCTAAATTAGTAGCCAAACTTCTTGAGTCTGCTGGTGCAACCAGGATTATAACAATGGATTTACATGCTGATCAAATTCAAGGGTTTTTTGAGAAACCAGTTGACCACCTATATGCTTCGTCAATTTTTGTTCCTTATTTAAAATCATTAAACATTGATAATTTAACAATTGCATCTCCTGATATGGGTGGCTCTAAAAGAGCATATGCCTATTCTAAATTTTTGGATGCTGATGTTGTTATTTGTTATAAACAAAGATCAAAAGGTAATAAAATTACTCACATGGAATTAATTGGTGATGTTACAGGAAAAAATGTTGTTTTGATTGATGATATGGTTGATACTGCAGGAACTTTGACTAGAGCTGCAGATTTAATGATTGAAAAAGGTGCAAAATCAGTGATTGCCATTTGTACACATGCATTGCTTTCAGGTGATGCTTATGAAAAGATTGAAAAATCAAAACTTAAAAAATTAATCACAAGTGATTCAATTGAAATTAAAAAAGAATCAAAAAAAGTTGAACATTTAACATGCTCAAAGATATTTGCTGAAGCGATGTATAATGTTCATCACAACAAATCAATTGACAAACTATTTATAAAATAAAAAAAAGATGAAATCAATAACAATTAAAAGTTTAGTAAGAGAAGCAACTGGAAAAACAAGTACAAAATCAGTAAGAAAAGATGGCCTTGTTCCATGTGTATTATATGGGGGAGATCAAGTTCTTCATTTTACTGCAACTGAGATAGGTTTCAAAGATTTAGTATATACATCTGCAGCTCATACAGTTGTTCTTGATTTCGGAGACAATAAGAAAACTGCAATTCTTCAAGATATTCAATTTCATCCTGTTTCAGATAAAATTTTGCATGCAGATTTTTACGAGCTTCACGATGATAAGCCTGTTACAATGGATATTCCTGTTGAACTTAGTGGATCAGCACCAGGTGTATTAAATAGCGGTGGTGTATTATCTAGAAATAAAAGAAAACTTAGAGTTAGAGCACTTCCTGGTAATCTTCCAGATTCTCTTAACGTAGATATTTCTACACTTGAGTTAGGTGATAAATTTTATACCTCTCAACTTGAAAGTGAAGACTTTGATTTGCTTCACCCAGAAAACACAGTTGTATGTCAAGTAAGAACATCTAGAGCTTCAATGGCACTTCCTGAAGATGAGGAAACTGAAGAAGGAGTAGAAGGAGCAGAAGAAGCAGAAGGAGCAGAAGGAGCAGCAGCAGAAGGAGCAGCAGCAGAAACTCCTAAAGATGATTCAAAAGAATAATATTATATAATTAATCTTAACTTTAAATAAGATTGTTATAAAATGTACTTTTTTGAAAAAGTCGTATCACTGTTAACCTCAAAGTCTGATATGAATAAATATCTTATTATAGGTATTGGAAATATTGGTGAAGACTATGATAATACTCGACACAATATTGGATTTGATGTTCTTGATAAACTTTCAAAAATCTTAAATGTAAATTTTGAGTCAGTCAAATTAGCATTAAGGGCGGAAACTAAATTTAAGGGTAAGAAAATCATCTTGATAAAACCTAATAATTACGTTAATAATTCTGGTAAATCAATTTTATATTGGAAAAATAAAGAGAAGGTTAGTAATGATAATATTCTTGTTATCTGTGATGATTTAAATCTTTATTTTGGAAATATCAAAATTAAATCAAGTGGAACTGCAGGGGGTCATAATGGATTAAAAGATATTCAAGAGTTTTTAAGAACTTCAAATTACCCAAGAATTAGAATAGGCATATCCAATAATGCTAAAACATCTATGTCAGATTATGTACTTGGCAAATGGACTGATTCAGAACAAGAGAACATTAAAAATCTTGTTAAAGTATCAACTGATATAATATTTTCTTTTATTCAAATTGGAATTGAAAGAACAATGAATTTTTATAATAAGAAGAATTTTATTGATGAAAATTTATAGAAGTATTGAAGACTACACTGAAGATAAAAGGTCAGTTGTTACAATTGGTACATTTGATGGAATTCATCTTGGCCACCAGAAAATATTAAGCAGACTAATTAATTCATCCAAGAATAAAAATCTAAATTCTGTTGTATTAACTTTTTTTCCCCACCCAAGAATAATTTTAAATAAGTATAATGAAGTAAAGATGATTGATACTTTAGATGAAAAGATTATTCACTTAAATGAAATAGGAATTGATTCGCTTATAATTCACCCTTTTGATAAAAATTTCTCTCTATTGTCAGCTAATCAATTTATAAAAGATTTTTTAGTTGAAAAACTTAAAATTAAACATATAATTATTGGGTATGATCATAGATTTGGAAAAGGGAGAGAAGCTTCAGTTACAGACCTAAAAAACTATGCTAATGATTATGATTTTACTGTTGAAGAAATTAAAGCACAAGAAATTGAAAAAATTACAATAAGCTCAACAAAAATTAGAAATTCAATTAATCAAGGTGATATAAAAACTACAAAGAAGTATCTTGGAAGATACTTTATGATGACAGGAAAAGTAGTTAAAGGTGATGGGTTAGGAAAAAAAATAAACTACCCTACTGCTAATATCTTTATTGAAGAAACCTATAAAATTATACCTAAAGATGGAGTTTATTTAGTTGAAACAAAAATTAAAGATAAGTTGTTTAAGGGTATGATGAATATTGGCCATAGACCAACTATTGGAACAAATGTAAAATCAATTGAAGTTCATTTATTTAATTTTAAAAAAGACATCTATAATCAAGTAATCTCTATTAAAATGATTTCAAAAATTAGAGATGAAATAAAGTTTTCTTCAATACAAGCTCTAAAAGATCAATTAGTAAAAGATGAGAATTATTGTTTAAAATTAATAAACAAATAAGTTTTATCTTTGATTTTAAATTAATCTATGCTTTTAATCGATCAAATTTCTAATGACAAAGAGAAAACTTTAAAAGGTCTCAAAAAAAGAGGATTTAAAAATCTTGCTGTTATAGATGAAGTTATAGAACTTAATAATTTTCGAAAAAAAACACAACAAGAGCTAGATCAAATATTATTTGAGTCAAATAATATTTCTAAAGAAATTGCTGAAATTTTTAAATCAGGAAACAAAAGTGATGATGTAGAAAATCTTAAAAATAAGTCTGTAGATTTAAAAAGCAAATCCAAAGATTTATCAGATAAACTTGATAAAACAAAATCTGATATTTTAAATCTAATTACAACAATACCTAATCTTCCAGATGATAATGTTCCTGATGGTCTTTCTTTTAATGATAATTTAGAAGTTTTCTCCAGTGGTGAGATTAAAGATATTAACGATAACTTAAAAAATCATTGGGATTTAGCTAAAGATCTAGATATTATAGATTTTGATCTTGGAAGTAAAATTACCGGATCAGGATTTCCAGTCTATAAAGGAAAGGGTGCAAAGCTTCAAAGAGCGCTTATCAATTTTTTTCTTGATAGAAATACATCTGCAGGATATACTGAATTTCAAGTTCCACATTTAGTTAATTCTCAATCTGCTTTTGCTACAGGACAATTGCCAGATAAAGATGGTCAAATGTATCATGTAATCAATGATGATTTTTATTTAATTCCAACTGCTGAGGTTCCCTTAACAAATATTTACAGAAACAGTATAGTGGACATTGAAGAACTTCCAATTCTTCTTACTGGTTATACACCTTGTTTTAGAAGAGAAGCTGGAAGCTATGGTTCTGATGTAAGAGGACTTAATAGACTTCATCAATTTGACAAAGTTGAGATAGTAAGACTTGAACACCCTGATAATTCAAGTAATGCTTTAGTTGGAATGAAGGAGCATATAAAAAGTATATTATCTGAATTAGAACTAGATTTCAGAATTCTAAACTTATGTGCAGGAGATTTAGGATTTACATCTTCTATTACTTATGATTTTGAATTATACTCTAAAGGTCAAAAAAAATGGCTTGAAATTAGTTCTGTTTCAAACTTCAAGACTTATCAATCCAATCGACTTAATCTTAAGTTTAAAAATAAAGATGGCAAAAATCATCTTCTTCATACCTTAAATGGAAGCTCTCTTGCTCTACCTAGAGTAATGGCTGGATTAATTGAGAATAATCAATCAAAAGAAGGAATCAAAATTCCAAAGGCTTTAGTACCTTTTACTGGATTCGATATAATAAATTAAAATCATGATAGGAAATGTTCATCCAAAAAAATACCTGGGTCAACATTTTTTAATTGACGAAAATATATCAAAAAAAATCATTGATTCTGTTAATTTCAGTAAATATGATAAGGTTGTTGAAGTAGGTCCTGGAAAGGGTGCGTTAACCAAATATTTATTATACTTAAAAGAGGTTTTAACATTAATTGAAATTGATAAAGAATCTATATTATTTCTTGAAAATGAATTTAAAAATGAAAATCTTGAAATAATAGATAAAGATTTTTTAAAATTTGATATTACATCAACTTATCCGTCATTAAGTGAAATTTTAATTATTGGAAATTTCCCGTATAATATTTCATCTCAAATTTTATTTAAAGCTATAGATAATTATAAATCAATTAGTTGCCTTGTTGGAATGTTTCAAAAAGAAGTTGCAGAAAGAATTGTTAGTAAACATAACACTAAAAAATATGGAATACTTTCAGTTAAAACTCAACTACTATATGATGTAAAAATTTTATTTAATGTCTCTCCAAATGTATTTTTTCCAAAGCCAAAAGTTGATTCTGCAGTTATTTCTATGACAAGAAAAAAAAATATAAATCTTAGATGTGATATTAATTTATTAGATAAAGTCATAAAATTAAGTTTTCAACAGAGAAGGAAAAAATTAAAAAACTCTCTAAAAAAACTTGATATACAGGAAAATATATTAGAAGATAGTATATTTGGATTAAGACCTGAGCAGCTTTCTGTTGAAGAATTTGTCAAATTAACTCAAAAAATTAGTGATGAGACAATTTAAAGTCAATGATGAATTAATAAATAAGATTAAACGACTTATAAAGAGTAATGATAATGAGAAACTTATCATGGATCTTAATGAGCTTCATTATGCTGACTTAGCTGAAATATTTGAACTTCTAGAAATTAAAGAAGTTATTTTTCTTGTTAAAATTTTTGATAAACAAAGAATTGCAGATGCTCTTGCTGAAATTGATGAAGATTTAAGAGAACTAATTCTTGAAAATCTTTCAGCCAAAGAGATTGCTGAAAAAATTGAAGAACTTGATACTGATGATGCAACAGATGTAATTTCAGAATTACCTGAAGAAATGCAAGAGAGAGTATTCTCTCAAATTAAAGATTCTGAATTAACTGATGACATAAAAGATCTGCTTAAGTATAATGAAAATACAGCTGGTGGGTTAATGGCAAAAGAGCTAGTTAAAGTAAGTGAAAATCTTAGTATTGCTAAGTGTATTGATGAAATCAGAAAACAAGCTAAGAATGTTACTAGAGTTCACTCAATTTATGTAGTAGATTCAAAAAACAGACTAAAAGGTAGGCTTTCACTAAAAGATGTAGTTACAGCAAATTCAAAATCAAAAGTTAAAGATATTTTTATCCCTAAAGTTGATTACGTTACAGCTGATCAAGAAGGTGAAGAAGTAGCAAAAATTATGTCTAAATATGATCTTGAAGCTATTCCAGTAACTAACAAAAGAAAAGCTTTATTAGGAAGGATTACTATTGATGATATAGTAGATTTAATTAAAGATGAAGCTGAAAAAGATTATCAATTAGCAGCAGGTATTTCATCTGAAGTTGAGGTTAATGATTCTCTTCTTCAATTAACTAAAGCTAGGCTACCTTGGTTATTTTTGGGACTTTTAGGAGGACTTGGTAGTGTTTTTATTTTGAAAGATTTTGAACAAATCATGAATCAGCCAGATTTAAGAAATTTGTTTTTCTACACTCCTCTTATAGCTGCTATGGCTGGAAATGTTGGAGTTCAATCATCAGCTATTATTGTTCAGGGTCTTGCAAATGATTTAGTTAAAGGTTCTTTATTAAATAGACTATTAAAAGAAGTTAGTTTAAGTTTAATTAATGGTTTAGCATTATCTGTTATACTTGTAATCTTTGGGCAGATTGTAAATCAAGATTTATTCATGAGCCTTACTATTGCTGGCTCAATGATGGGTGTTATAATAATTGCTGCATTAGTCGGAACTTTTGTCCCTATTATTCTGGATAAACAAGGTATTGATCCTGCAATTGCTACTGGACCTTTTATTACAACAGCAAATGACATTTTTGGAATATTCTTATTCTTTTATATTGCTCAATTTTCACTAGGCTTTTAATGAAAAAAATTCTTATTCTTTGTACTGGTAACTCATGTAGAAGTCAAATTGCTCATGGATTTTTAAATCATTTTACAGATAACTCATTTTCTATTTTTAGTGCTGGAATTGAAAAACATGGATTAAATAAAAATGCTGTAAAAAGCATGGCAGATATAGGAATTGACATTTCACATCACAATTCAAATCTTATTGATGAATACAAAGATGAAAAATTTGACTTTATAATTACTGTATGTGATAATGCAAATGAAACTTGCCCTGTTTTACCGAATAGTAAAGGAAAAAAAATTCATAAAAACTTTACAGACCCCTCAAAATTGAATAATGGTTTATATAATAAAGAATTTGAAGAAGTAAGAGATCAAATAAAAAGCTTTATTATTAATTTTATTAATGAAGAATTAATTTGAAAGGAATTTTTGAATAATTTTTTTATCCATTCTTACAATTTTCCATTGTTCTAAACCATCAATTATCGCTCCTGTTTTTTTATAGAAATCAATAGCTGGCTTATTCCAATCTAAAACTGACCATTCAACCCTATTTACACCTCTTTTTTTTGCTTCAAATAAAAATGATTTATACAGAGAAATTCCAAAACCTTTACCTCTCATTTTTTTAGTTACAATTAAATCTTCTAGATGTAAAGTGTCTCCAACCCAAGTTGAATATCTAGGAGTATAGAAAGCTAATCCAACAATTTCAGAGTTAAACTCAGCAAGAATACATTCAAACTTAGGGCTTTGGCCAAAACCATCTCTTATTAAATCACTCTCTGTAACTTTAACAGCATTAGGTTCTTTTTCATAAACTGCAAGCTCAATTAGTAATCTTAAAATATCTTTTACATCAGAAGAATTAGCTTTTCTAATTTTATGATTTTCCATAATTCAATTTAAAAAATTAATTGTTCTATCAAGAAAAAAAGATGGATTATCTGCATGAACCCAATGACCAGATAATGGAACTTTAATAATTTGAATATTAGGAAAATGTTTCTGAATTAGCGGAAAATCAGACTTAGCTACATAAGGTGAATTTTCACCATATAAGCAAAGAGATGGATTGTCAAATTTAAAATCTTTTTGAAGTTTAATGGATAATTTATTTTTGAATTCATACAAAACTTTAATGTTGAGCTTTAAACCCAAACTTTCTTTATCTATCCAATATAAATTCTTTAATAAAAACTGTCTAACTCTTTCATCTTCTATATAATTTGATAAATGAAAATCTGCATCTTTTCTTGAGTTTATATTTTTGAAATCTAAAGACTTTAAGCTACTTAAAATATTTTCATGGTGAGGTTTATATTCCTTTGGAATAATATCTACTATGATTATTTTATCCAAAAAATCTGGATATTTTTGCGAGAACAACATACTTACATTACCTCCCATTGAATGGCCCAAAAGACTAAATTTTTTAATCTTATTATGTTTAGCATAATTATATATATCATCAACCATTAATTCAAAACTAAAATCTTTACTCCAGAAGCTTTTTCCATGATTTCTAAGATCTATTAAATGAACTCTAAAGTCTTTTTCAGCTATTTTTTTTGCATGAGTCTTCCAGTTGTCTCCCATTCCTAAAAATCCATGAATTATAAATAGATCTCTATCAGAGTTTCCTATTAAATTAGAATGAAGTATTTTCATTTAAGTATATCTAGATAAGATTTGATTGTAGAATGTAAACCTTTATATAGAGATTCTGAAATTAGGGCATGACCAATTGAAACTTCTTTAACATTTTTTGTTGATTGAATAAAAAAATCAAGATTATCTTGGTTTAAATCATGACCTGCATTAAGATCTATGTTAATTTCATTTGCAAATTTTGAGCATTGAATATATTTTTGAATTGCTTTTGATTTATTAATATTATACTCTTTAGCATAAGGACCAGTAAAAAGTTCAACTCTATCAGCATTTACCTTTTTTGCTCCCTCAAGCATATCTATATCTGGATCAACAAATATCGAAACTCTAATTGAATTTGAATGGAACTCTTTAACAATTTCATTTAAAAATGAAAAATTATTTATTGTATTCCATCCAGCATTTGATGTAATTACATCCTCAGAGTCTGGGACTAAAGTTACTTGTTCAGGCCTAATTTCGTTAACAAGATCAATAAATTTTTTACTAGGATTTCCTTCAATATTTAGTTCAGTATTTATGTTTTCTTTAAGCTCAAAAGCATCAGAATATCGAATATGTCTCTCATCTGGCCTAGGGTGTATTGTGATCCCTTGAGCTCCAAAGCTTATAATATCTTGAGCTGTCTTAATTAAATTTGGGTAGTCCTCTCCTCTTGCATTTCTAAGTGTAGCAATTTTATTAATATTTACGCTTAATCTTGTCATATAATGTCTCTAAACTTAATTGCAAATATAATACTTAATAAAGTTATAAAGTTTGTATTTTTGTGATATGAAAATAGCTCTATACATAGCATTTCATAATAAATCCTCAATTGATTGTTGTAAGGATATAATTGGTCTTATTTCAGTAAAAAATCAACTTGTTATTGATTCTAAAATAAAAAATGACCTAAGTGACGAAGATCAAAAAAAATTCTCTTTTTTTGATTCAAAAAAGCCAATAGAAAATGATTTTAATTTTGTTTTTGCAATTGGAGGAGATGGTACAATTTTAAGATCTATAACATATGTTAAAGATTCTAATATTCCTATTCTTGGAATTAATACAGGTAGACTAGGTTTTTTAACAAGTATTCAAAAAGAAAATATTCAAGAAGCTATTTCGCTAATCGATAATAATAAATTCAGCATTATTAAAAGAACTCTTCTTGAAGTTAAGTCAGGGTCTCAAAATGATGCATTTTATGACTATCCATTTGCTCTTAACGAAATAACAATTCAAAGAAAAGACACAACATCACTTTTAAATATTTCTTGTGAAATTAATGATAAGTATTTAACAAATTATTGGTCAGACGGTTTAATAATTTCAACTCCTACAGGATCTACAGGTTATTCTTTAAGTAATGGAGGGTCAATTGTTTCTCCCGAATCAAATGTTATTCTCTTAAATCCAATTGCACCTCACAATATAAATATGAGATCATTGGTTATTCCTGATAATTCAAAAATAAATATAGACATTGAAGGAGATACTAATATAAATTTATCTGTAGATTCAAGAATGTATTCAGTAAATTGTTCTAACCAAATTGAGATTTTTAAAGCAGACTTTACTATTGGTACAATAAAGTTTGACAATGATAATTTTTATAAGAGGTTAAGAGAAAAATTATTTTGGGGCCAGGATATGAGAAACAAAAATCTAAAGAAAAGAAATGATTCCTAAGCATACTGCAATTATAATGGATGGAAATGGAAGATGGGCAGAGCAAAAGGGAATGCCAAGAATATTCGGCCATCAAAATGGAGTTACAGCAGTTAGAAAAATTGTTGAAGAAGCAAATAAACATAAAATAGAATATTTGACATTATTTACTTTTTCTGTTGAGAACTGGGATAGACCAAATGATGAAGTTGATACTCTAATGAAACTTTTAGTTCAAACACTAAAAGATGAGTTTGAAGATATCTTTAAAAATAATATTAAGTTAAATGCAATAGGTGACTTAAAATCTCTACCCAAAAAAGTAGAGGCTGAATTAAACAACATCATTGAAAACACAAATAAAAATACTGGAATGACATTAACCCTTGCTTTAAGTTACGGTGGAAAGCAAGAGATTTTTAAAGCTGTTAAAGAGATTTCAGAGAAAGTTAAAAATGATATAATTTCTCTAGATAATTTTGATGATTCCGTAATAAATGACCATCTTTACACCAAAAATTTGCCGGATGTAGATCTGCTTATTAGAACAAGTGGAGAACAAAGAATTAGTAATTTCTTATTATGGCAAATAGCTTATGCTGAATTATATTTTACTGATGTATATTGGCCAGACTTTTCGGAACAAGACTTTACTAAAGCAATTGTTGAATATCAAAACAGAGAAAGAAGATTTGGAAGAACTAGTAAACAATTATAAATCTAAATTGACTAAGGTTTTTACTGTCTTTATTTTATCGACAGGTCTCCTTTTTTCACAAAATGATTATAGAAAAGGGGATACTTATTCTATTGATACTATTTCAGTAACTGGATTAAAAAACTTTAGCGATAGAACTGTTGTTACATACAGTGGATTAAGACAAGGACAAAGCATTCAAGTTCCAGGAGAAGAAGTCAGTGCAGTTCTAAAAAAATTATGGAATCTTGAACTTTTTAGTGATGTTAATCTCTATGTAACTGATGTTAACAACGGTAAGATAAAATTAGAGATAAATGTTGATGAACTTTCTACATTACTTAATTACAGTATAAATGGTGTAAAGAAAAGTAAAGCTGAAACTTTTGAAAAAGAAACTGAGTTGTCAGAAGGAAAAAGACTTTCAGAAAGTTTTCTAACTAATACAAAAAACTATATTCAAAATGATTTAAAAAAAGATGGTTTTTTAAATTCTAAAGTTAATATAGTTTCTACCCCTGACTCAATTGGCTCAAATAAAAGAAACCTTAATATAAATGTTAACAGAGGGGAAAGAATTAAAATAAAAAATATAAGCTTCTCTGGAAATGAGATATTTAAAGATGGTAAGTTAAAGTCCAAACTTAAAAAAACTAAGAAAAAATTTCCATTAAGATTTTGGAAAAAATCAAAGCTCATAGCATCAGATTATGAAGCTGATAAAGAAAATTTAATATCATTTTATAAAGAAAAAGGTTATAGAGATGCACGAATTGAATTTGATACAATTATCACAAATGACGAGAAAACAATTGATCTTGCCCTAACTATTGATGAGGGAAATAAATACTACTTTGGAGATATAAATTATATTGGTAATAGTTCATTTACTAATTTTCAATTAGACCAGATATTAGGAATAAAAAGTGGTGATTCCTATAATGGAGTTCTTCTTAAAGAAAGAATTCAGGATGACAGTCCAGATGCAAATGATTTATCTAACCTATATCAAAACAACGGATATTTATTTTCATCAGTAAATGCAGTTGAGGTTAGTGCAGCAAATGATACTATTGATTTTCAAATACGAATTAATGAAGGTAAACTTGCAAGTTTTAACAAAATTACAGTTGTTGGTAATACTAAGACTAATGATAACGTAATATATCGTGAGCTTAGAGTAAAACCAGGAGAACTTTACAGTAAAGACAAGGTGGTAAGAACTATTCGAGAAGTTGGTCAATTAGGGTTTTTTGATGCCGAACAGATTAGTCCTGATTTTAAAAATGTTGATCCTAATCAAGGAACAGTAGATATAGAGCTTGGTTTAATTGAAGCGGGTGCAAGCCAGATAGAATTACAGGGTGGATATGGAGGTGGAGGTTTTATTGGTACTCTTGGTCTCTCTTTTAATAACTTCTCAACAAAAAATATTAAAAACAAAAAAGCTTGGAGACCACTACCTACAGGTGATGGACAAACTCTTGCTATAAGACTTCAAACTAGCTCTTTCTACAGTACAAAAAGTTTCAGTTTTGTTGAACCATGGATGGGTGGAAAAGAACCTGTTCAGTTTTCACTTTCACTTTCATCAACAAAGCAATATAGGTATGATTATTTCACAAGAAGAGCAGATAAATCGCAATCGTTTGAAATTGCTGGATTTAATATTGGTATTGCAAAGAGATTGAAAGTGCCGGATGACTATTTTATCCTTTCTCAATCAATATCTTATCAATATTACAATCTTAATAATTATTTCACTGGACTTTTTACATTTGGAAATGGAGAATCCCATAACATAGCATATAACATTGCTTTATCAAGAAATAATACATTTACAAATCCTATTTTTCCTATTGGTGGATCAAGCTTTTCACTTAGTGCAAGATTTTCTCCTCCTTATTCTCTTATTACTGGCGATGACTTTTCTAATATGAACGAAAGACCTGAATATCAAAATAATAAAGGGGAACCTATCCAAGCTGAAATAGATCAAGCAAAATATAGATGGCTAGAGTATTATAAAGTTAAATTTGATGGTAGCTGGTATACTAGATTATTTGGCAAGTTTGTTTTAAAAGCACAAACGGATTTTGGTTTTTTAGGAACGTATAATATCAATAAAGGTTATATCCCTTTTGAAAGGTTTTATTTAGGAGGTGATGGTATGCAACAATATGCTATGGATGGAAGAGAAACAATATCTTTAAGAGGTTATGAAAATGGATCTCTTTCTAGTAGAGATGGATCGGTTATTTATAATAAATTCTCATTGGAGCTTAGATACCCAATAAGTCTTAAGCCTAGTGCATCTGTTTTTGCATTAAGCTTTCTTGAAGCAGGTAATGGATTTGATAATTTTAAAGATTATAGCCCATTTGATGTTAAAAGATCTGCAGGTATTGGTGTAAGAGTCTTTATGCCTGCTTTTGGTCTTCTAGGAATTGACTTTGGTTACGGTTTTGATTCAACAAACCTTAATATTTCAGGACAAGTATCGGGATGGCAAACGCACTTTATAATAGGTCAACAATTTTAATCGTTTTTTAAAGAAAAATTACGATATTGCATCCG
>ERZ807291.4474-NODE-4474-length-18561-cov-5.510915_pt1 | contig 18561 bp, 20 predicted proteins | sample MGYA00521257_ERZ807291 | MGnify/ENA primary metagenome ERZ807291 (study PRJEB31413, sample SAMN03169783) | marine metagenome | biome: Marine; feature: Water; material: Subsurface seawater | place: North Sea | collected 2011-04-28 | depth 1 m m ... | reverse complement strand
CATGACCATCCAGCTCCCAGTCTGGTTGGGGACTCTTGGGGGAGATGGTAGACCAAGCTCTTATGCTGCTTCAAAAAACTAAAAAGCTCCTGATCAGGATATTTTGGGTGTAATAAAAGTGGATAGCCTGTTGCTGTGAAATGTAACGTCCCCGAAGGTGTCTTAAAATAATGAAGGGCTGGGAGCGCATCAAAAGTCTGTAAAGCCGCAAGGAATGTGATGATTTTAACATTCGAGGCTGGAGTAAAATAATCATGCGCATTATACTCAGCCCTCGATTTGGAGGAAGAAACTGCAGAAACCTTTATTCCTATGTGGGCGCCTTGGAATGCTGAAATTTTATCAATTTGGCGCGCAATCTTTTTATTTGATATTTTTTGTCCTGACAGTGCGGTTGTAAGGCAAAAAAAGCAAAGGAGTAAGCCTTGTTTTTTCAAGATTAATTTTATTTCAAAGTTAACAAAAAGTTCAACTCGGATTACGAGTACAGTCACTGCTTTAAGTGACAAAATCGATGCGATCGAAGCAGGTCCTTTGGATGAAGAGGCATTAACCTCACTTCTAGAAGACATTGCAACGGTAAAAGAAGCCCTTGCGGATCTCCCTGACACATCAACTATTGAAGATGAGGTTGCCGGATTAAACGCGGAAGTAGATGAAATTCTTGCACAATTGCAAACGCTTTTGGCCGCTGATGCAGCTTATGAAGGAAATTTAGTAATCAAAAATCTTACTCAGCTCGAATTGGCTTTGGAACGAATTAGTATTGGTGCGGATGATCCTGGAATTACGGTTAACGGAAATGTTGATATCTATAATAGTGATGCATCTTTGACTTCTAGCCAAGCGAGTTTGACTGCGCTACTTACAAAGATCAAAGTAGTTATGGGTACTGCAACCATCACTTCTAATACTGACGTTGATCTTGCAACCTTAAGATATGTTACAGGAGGTCTTAGTTTATCTGGAACGGGGGCTATAGCTGCCGCTGCGCTTACCACTATAGACGGCGCACTTGCCATTGACGTTGCAGGAGATGTCTTTTATCCTGGACTTAGTTCTGTTTCAGGAGGGATTGTCCTTTCTCAAACAGCTACTGTAACAGGTGTTGACTTCTCAGGTTTAACCGTTGGAACTTTCACAACCAGTGCTACAGGGCTTGAAGTTGATTTACCCTACGCTACTCTTGTAAAAATACCTGGTGTATTACCAGCCACTGTTAGCTTACCTAAAGCAACTGAGTTTGTTTCTACTTATAGTGGTGCCGCACAAACGGCTACAAACATCACTGTGGGTGGAGCTGATGCCTCTTTTGAGTTAAATGCTACTGGTTTTACTGGAACAGTAAACATTAGCTCTACTGGAGCCGTAAATTTGGACAAAATAACTACTGCTTTGGCCTTATATGTTAATGCCACGGAGATTTCAGCAATTGGTCTAAAAACGATTGCAGGTGCTACAACACTATCTGCGACTACAATAGACTTATCTGCTTTAGAAACCACTTCTGCCCCACTCACCTTGCTTGGGCCTACAGCAGTTTCTTTGCCTGAATTGACGTCACTTGAAGCGCCACTTGTTGCTTTTGATGCTGAATCTTTCAGCGCACCAAAATACACCACATCTACCGGTACGGTTGATATTAAAGATGGTGGTACTTATGAGTTAAAAAGTATTGCAGACGTGACTAAGATTCTTGACTTTAACAACCTTACACAGTTGACCCTTGTTGGACAGGTTAATGATGTAAACGTATCAACTGCAGTAGCGATGACAACACTAGACTATACTGGTGCTCAAAAAACTCCAGTTGGTTCTAATAATCAGGATAATTCTCTGGTTATAGGAGCCGCAAACGTATCCCTTACAACACTTAGTTTTGGTGAGGATAATTACTTAGGTGTCCTTTTAGTGGACAACTCAACTTTGACTTCCTTGAGTACTGCGGGTGTTATTATCGTCATAGATGTCCGAAACAATACAGCCTTAGAAACATTTGATTTTGGTCATTCTCATCTAGATGGAGACAATGCGTCTGAAGTAATCATCTATGGTAACACAAAAATTGCAGCAGTTGATTTGTCTTCTCTTGGAAAGGTTAAGCTCGTTAATATAGTGTCAAACAGCTTGCTAACGTCGATCATCGCGCCAGCTTCAGACCCAACTCAATTGGCAGAGCCTGTTACTCCAATCTCCATTTATATTAACGGTAACATACTGTCGGGTACTTATAAGCCTGCTGTGGCGGCAACTGAGACAACTTCGTATACAGCTGCGACGGGCACCTCTGCGGAGATCACCTCTTTCAAAGCCTTTATTACTGCTTATACTGATCAAGCCAGAACTGCACCTGTGTCTTATACCATTGACTTGGATTCAGTTGACAACACTGCAACTTCTGCAACAGAAACTAGTCCATTGTCCTCTTTTTTGGATGCTGATACTGCTGCTCATGCAGGTTCAGATTCAGACACGACAACTCTAGAAGACAATCAGTCTGATAATGGGACAATTACTGGTTCTCCTTTTGATGGAACGGGCTCAGGAGTTAGTACTGCCAATGAGTTGGCCATTTTTTAAGCCTAAATATTTCGCTTTAAATTCTATTTAAAGTTCACATTTCAAAAGCCCCTTCCTAACTGAAGAGGTTTTTTATCAAACGCCCCCAAATCGAAACAAATTTGAGGGCGTTTTTTTATGGGGAAAATCTTATGAAAAAAACAGCTCTGTAATAAAAAACTATATTTATGATGTTAATCGCTAAGCAAGCCCCATTTGCCATGCCTATAAAAAATGACTTTTTAAAACCGTTTTCCGAAAAGGAATGCAAGACTAAAATCCTCGATTATCTCGAAGAATTTATTCTGCATGCGCCGTATCGTAAAAAACAAAATGGGGAAATCGGGCTGCGTAAAAGTTCCGTTTTAAATTATATCAATTTTAAATTACACATAAAAAATTTCCAAGACCACACCCGTTACCATGAATTGACCTTTATGGATCTGAATCGGAATTTGGTAGAGAACTTTACGGAATGGCTGTTAAAAGAAAGGCGGTACAGCGAGAACCATGCAGGGAGAATTTTGATGACCCTTAAAACGCTCGCCCTCGATGCCAAAAAAAATGAGTTGCCCACCCACAGTTATGTCAATCACATCTCGGGCTTTTCGCAACGCAGTCACAAAAAAATTATCAACATCCTAAGTTTTGAGGATTTAAAAAAGATTGAAGAAGTGGCGTTGGACAAAAGGCATCTAGAAAATGTTCGCAATTGGTTGATCATCGGTTTTTGGATTGGACAAAGGGTTTCGGATCTATTGACCATTACGCCAGATCAACTCAGAGATGCCCCAAATGGGGGAATTTATGTTGACATTCTTCAAAAGAAAACAGATAAAAAAGTAACCGTAGGAGTCATCGACCCATTGGCAATGGAAATATTAAGAAATAATTTTCCAAGAAAACTGACCGCACAACGTTTCAATTGTTACCTGAAAACGGTTTTGCAAAAGGCCGGAATTACTAAAATGGTGAGGGGATCTAAATTTAATAAAAAAACCAAAAGAAAGGAATTGGGGATTTATCCAAAATATTCGGTGATCTGTTCACACGATTTGCGGCGATCGTTTGCCACCAATTTTTTTGGTAAAATTCCAACACCGGTTTTAATGACCATGACGGGACACACCAAAGAAAGTACCTTTATGGGATACATCGGTCGCGATCCGAATCGAGACAACTATGCCGATGCTTTTATGGAGGGGGTGATGAAGCTTAATTCGGTCAAATAGAAAGATTCATTCCGATGTAAAAATTGCGTTGGGGTGCTGGCTCATAAAACCTTTTGCCAAAGGCGTTGATGCGAATGTTGTCGAAATAGGATTTATCAAACAGATTGTTAACGCCAGAGAAAAAGTCAAATTTTCCGAATTTTTTCCAAAGACGCAGGTTGGATAAAAAATAATCGTCAACTTTGGTGGTGTTGGCGTCATTGGCGAAAAGTGATCCAGTATACCTGGCTTGGTATTCGATGCCGAGTCCAGTTGGAAATTGATATTGGAGTGTTCCAAAAAACTGATGCTGAGGAACTCCAGGCAAATGTTTGCCTTTCAGACTGTCGGCTTGATCGAAAAGTAGAGCGGCAAAAGTATAGGAGGTATTCCATTGCCAAGCACCGTCGGTATGCTCCCAGAATATTTCAATTCCTTTTCGCTGGGTTTTTCCTGCATTGCGGTAAAAATCTCTGTTTGGAAAAGCCTCTAATTCATAAGACAGAATCTCGTTTTGAGTATTTATTAGAAACAAAGAAGCTTCCAGTCGGTCTGAACCAGAAAAGTAGCGCCATCCCAATTCGATATTGGTGGCTTTTGATGAGTTCAAATCTTGATTAAACCCAGGCTCACCCGTCGGGTTAGCAGAAAGCTCACTGAGTGTTGGGGTTTCAAAACTGGTTGAAAAAGAAGTGTAAAGCACATGATTTCCAAAGTCCGTAAACGTAAAGCCAATGCTGGGATTCACCACGTTGAGGTTCACTTTGGCGTCAGTTCCCAAACGCTGAAAATCATAGCGCAATCCGGTACGTAACAAACCAAAGCTCCATTTGAATTCATCTAAAACACTGAGCGCAGAATTAAAAAACAATTCCTCTTGTGAAAGCGTTGAGTCTCCTCTTACCCCTTTAATGTTCTTATAGCGGTTGCGTTGGTCTTTTTGGTCCGCAAGCGAAGCCCTGAATTGCATCCGATGATTCGGCCTGATTTGATATTCTAATGCGGTTCCTAAACCGTAATAATTTCTATTTAAATCAACAATTCCTCCAAATTCAAAAGGAAGTTTGCCCTCAAAATCCCGGTGGGCATAAAAAGCATAACTGTTTAAGGTCAAATTATCCCCCAAGGATTCTTCCCATTGTAAACCGGTTTTTAAATGTTTAACGGATTCAAAAGTATTGTATTCGATATTCTGAGGACGGGCTTGTTTTCTATTTGTAGTGACCGACTCCATGTTAATTCCTCCCGCATCATAAGCATAAGGACTGTCCGTATAATTAAATTGCCAGCTTAACTGCGAAGTGGTTGAGAATTGATGCCAAACCCTAGCATTAAAAACGTTTTGTTTGTATCGGGCATGATCGCGATAGCCATCAGACTGCGTTCGGTTTTGATAAACAACTGCTTTGGTTTTTTGTCCTTTCCATCCTGCAATCGCTTGAAAAACAGTCGCGCCATAGCTTCCGCCTTGGGCTCTTAGTCGAACAAAATCTTTCTCGAAATCAGTAAGGGTTTTGATTTGAATCACCCCTCCCGAAGCATTGCCATAAAAAGTAGAGGCGGGCCCTCTCAGAACGGTTATTTCTTGAATTAAACCCAAAGCTAAATTGTCCAATTGTCCCTGACCGTCAGGGGTGGTTTCAGGAATTCCATCCACCATCAATTTAATTCCACGAATGCCAAAACCAGATTGGGCGCCAAACCCCCGTATCGAAAGACGTAAATCCTGCGCAAAGTTTTGGGTATTTTGAGCAAACAATCCCGGAACATTATTCAAATAATCTTGCAAGGAAGCTCCTTGATAGGCCTCTTGTGCTTGGGAAAATTTTTGATGGCTAACGGCAAAAGGCAATGTTTTATTTGGACTTTTAATTCTAGAAGCGTCCAAAGTGACTTCTTTCAGTTGAATTTTTTGACTCAGGCTGTCGATTTGAGCAGTAAGATTAAATAGAATTAAAAAACAAAAAAGTGAGTTGAATATTTTCATGAGGTCGAAAATAAATAATTTGAATGATAAACAGGGAGAAGTACTTGATAAATCGCATGAATTGTTATTTTTAACTCAAATTTCAAGCCATGCTCAACTTAGACTCAACAGAAGAAATTATTGCCATTCTTGCTGCAGTTGCAATTATAATGGGTTTTGCAATAACTACTTACAAAGAAATTAAAACAACTGTCGCTGAAGAGAAAAGCAAAGCAGCAGCAATCAAGGAGGCCGAAGACAAAGTGAAAGAACTGATTGAATATCTTGACGCGAAAAGTGAATTAATTAATACGGTTGCTGAGGCAAATAAAAAAATTGACAATAAGGATAAATAAATTATATTTGTATCTACAACTATTGTAACGACATTGATTATGAAAAAAGCTTTTCACGCTGCTAATACAAGAGGAAACGCGAACCATGGCTGGCTCAATGCCAACCATTCTTTTAGTTTTGCCAATTACCATAATCCAGAGCGAATGAATTTTGGAGCCCTAAGGGTGTTAAATGACGACACCATTGCTCCAGGCATGGGTTTTGGAACCCATCCCCATGAGAATATGGAAATCATAACGATACCTCTGGAAGGCGATCTAGAGCACAAAGACAGCATGGGGAATATTGGAGTGATCAATGAAGGAGAAATTCAGGTCATGAGCGCTGGCACTGGTGTTCACCATAGCGAATACAACAAAAATGCCGACCAAGCGGTAAAGGTTTTACAGTTGTGGGTTTTTCCTAAAAAACAAAATGTAACGCCTCGATATGATCAGATGTCCGTCCGGGATTTAAAAAAGCCAAATGACTTTTATCAAGTTTTGTCCCCCAACTCATAAGATGCGGGGATGTGGGTTCATCAAGACACTTGGTTTCATTTAGGGGAATTTGATGTTGAGAAATCGCTAGACTACACCCTTAAAAAACCTGGAAACGGTGTTTATGTTTTTGTTATAGAGGGCTCCTTCAATGTGGAGGGGGAAAATCTTAAAAAACGTGACGCTATTGGAATTTGGGAAACGGAAACCATAAACTTTACAGTACAATCCGAGTCTAAAGTATTACTGGTAGAAGTTCCCATGAGATTTTAATAAATAAAAAAATAATGCAAAACAATACACTGACCGCACAACAACTTCTTGATTTAATCAATGAAAAGATTAATACGGGAGATTATAAAGACGCTGTTCATAAAATAAAAATGATGACTGCCAGGGATATGATCAACGAGATTTTGATGAATTGATTTAGGTTATTAAATTTAAATAGAAAATGAATCGACGGGTATTTATTAAAAATAATAGTAAGATTGCTTTAGGAGCAGTTATCGTCCCCTTTACAGATCTTTTCAATAGTTCAAAATTTAATATTACTGTAAATCAAATTACTGGTGGAGAAAACCATCATTTTTTTGGATATATCGGGCAATCCTTGACCATTCCTTGGAATTACAACGGAGACAAAATCCTTTGTATGTCATCGCCATTTCACGATCATCTTCCCAGTACAAATGAAGCTGCAGCCATAGCCATTATTGATCCAAATGTAAAATCTGGTGAATTCAATAAAATTGAAAAATTAGACGAAAGTTTGGGCTGGAACCATCAACAGGGAACCATGTTTTACTGGAATCCCGATGCCGCTCAAGATCAATTCTTTTTTAACGATCGCGATCCAAAAACGGGAGTTGTATTTACGGTATGTTATGACGTCAACAAAAGAAAACGCATTAAAGAATACCGATATGGACATCGCTCTTTTGGAAATAGTGGCGTTTGCCCCTTAGGGAAATCTTTTCTTGGGATTAATTATGCGCGAATGGCCCGCCTAAGACCCGTTACTGGATATAAAAATACAACAGACTGGACGACAGGGGTTAATGCACCCAAAGATGATGGAATTATTCATATTGACATCAAGACTGGGAAAAAAAAGATGTTGGTTTCTTTTGAGCAAATGGCAGCAAAGCTTGAAAAAAACGGTTTTCAAGCGAAAGGCAGAAATCTTTTTATCAATCATACCCTCTGGAACAGAACCGGGGAGTGGATTTATTTCTTTGTTCGCGCTGGTTGGAAATCTGACAAGGACGGAAAAGAAGCGCTCAATGCAGCTTGTAGTATCAAAGTTGACGGTACTAATTTCACAGCAGGTCATTCACACATTGGGGGACATCCTGAATGGGGAAATGGAACAGAAATCATTGGGAGTCAAAACGGAAGGCAAGTGGTCTACGACATCCTATCTAAAGAAATTGTCCGAACCATCGGAGATGAAATTTCATTTCCTGATCCTTCTGGAGATGTGAGTCTGTCTCCCGACTCGAAACTTTTCGTTAATGGTTATAGCTTAAATGGAAAAAATCATTACACCATATTTGATCTAAATTCGAAGGAATGGACAAATACACCAGAATTTAATACGGGGATTTATAAAAAAGACCTCAGAATCGATCCCGCCCCTCGATGGAATCGAGAAAGCAATCAACTCTTAGTTTCTGGACTGGATAAAAATGGGATCCGGCAGCTGTTTGTTATCTCTATAGAGCAATCAAAAACTACAGAACGTTTACTTTAATTTTTTTCCAAATCTTGATTAAGAAAAAGGCAGAAATTACCGCTCCTGCCGTTGCGATAATGGCATTCTGTTGCTCTCCATAAATCCAGTAGCCAGTTGCAAACATTGCGCTGTAGATCATTCCGCAACCCAAGAGCATTGCTAGAATTCCAGAAGGCACACTCCACTCTACATCTTTGTCTTTAATGTCTATGTTCTCAGCTTCAGCATCTTTCACTACCTTATTCCATCCTGGACCTCCGGGTTGAATTTTCTTATAAAAAGATTGGAGGACTTCATTGCTTTCCGGCTGCGTAAGATAGGTGACGCCAATCCAAATGAAAGAAGTGACCAAAACAATCATTGGAAACTCTAACCAGCTTTCCATTAATCCAGTTTCAGAATCAAAAAGGAAGGCACCCAAGGGAGTTAGTTTTAATAAAATAGAAATAATTCCAGAGGAAAACATAGCTGAAATCTCACTCCATGCATTGATTCGCCACCAAAACCATCGAAGGATAAAGATCAAACCTGTTCCTGCACCAAAGGTCAGCAGTATGTCAAATATCTGTAATGCACTTTGAAGCAATAATGCAAGCATTGCACTAAGAATCATCAAAACTACTGTTGATGTTCTTCCTACAGCAACCAATCTTTTTTCGGACGCATTGGGATTAATTTGATTTTTATAAAAATCAAATACCATGTAGGAAGAACCCCAATTCAATTGCGTTGAGATTGTGCTCATATAAGCCGCGATTAAAGAAGCCAACACAAGTCCTAATAATCCCGTTGGAAGTTTAACCAACATTGCTGAATAAGCAAGATCATGCCCCAGTTTGTCATCGGCGATATTCGGGAATGCATCTTTGATACTTGCCAAATCAGGGAAGAGAACTAAAGAAGCCAAGGCAACCAAAATCCAAGGCCAAGGGCGTAATGCATAGTGCATAATATTAAAGAACAAGGTTGCACCAATAGCGTGATTTTCATTTTTGGAAGCTAACATTCTTTGTGCAATATAACCTCCTCCACCTGGCTCAGCTCCTGGATACCAAGAACTCCACCATTGCACCGCAAGGGGAATAATCAAAAGGGTAATCATTGCATCTGTGTCAGAAAAATCGGGTAGTATAGCGATTTTGTCTGCTACATTTTCATTGGCCAATAAAGCTTGTATCCCACCTACTTCAGGAATATTGACCAAATAATAGGCCGCTCCTATCGAACCTGCCATTGCAACAAAAAACAAAAGAAAATCGGTATAAACCACTCCCCTAAAACCTCCCAATGCACTGAAAGTTACGGTGACCAAACCTGCACTGATTACTGTTTGCCAAGGTTCTAGCCCCAACATAATTCCACCAATCTTAATGGCTGCTAGCGTTACGGAGGACATGGTGATCACATTAAATATTACCCCTAAATAAACTGCTCTAAATTTTCTTAAAAAACTCGCTGGTTTTCCACCATAACGAAATTCATAGAACTCAATGTCCGTTTTTACATTTGATTTACGCCACAATTTTGCATAGACAAAAACAGTCAATAATCCTGTTATTAAAAAAGCCCACCAAACCCAGTTTCCAGAAACACCATTATTTCTCACAATATCTGTGACAAGGTTTGGCGTGTCAGTTGAAAAAGTCGTGGCGACCATTGAGATTCCCAACAACCACCATGGCATGTTCCTTCCCGAAAGAAAAAATTCATTTGAAGAGGTTCCCGCTTTTTTGGAAACATAGATTCCAATAAACAAGGCGATAGAAAAAAAAGTAACTATAATTGTCCAGTCGAGGCCTGATAATTGCATATTAAAATATTTTGTAAACCCCAATTTACATTTTTTGGTTGAATTGCCTACAAAATCTTGTTAAAGAAACTCGATATTTCGCAATTTCAAACTAGGTTTGTAGTGTCTAAATATATTTTAAACATGACTAAAAAAACAATTAAGCCATCTGAAATCAAGCCCACAGCATTAATGATGCCTAGGTTTAATCTTTGTATGGTGATCTGTTTTTCTTTTTTTGTGTTTAGAGTTTCTGCTCAATTTGACGAAAATAATGGTACCATAAAATTTCCTTCCAACCCAGACGAAAAATCACTTTTCGAAGTTCCAGAAGAAAGCCCCTTTCTAAAAGGTGACTTTTTAAACAAACCTTTGGACATTTCCGCACCGAAAAACAACAATCCAAAAATAAACATGGAGAATCAAGAAAAGTTTCTTGATCCTGGAGATTATTATTTAACAAAATTAAAGGGGAAAAAAGGAGAGGATGATAAGAATCCCAATAATTATAAATCCAACCAGTATCTCGGTGATTATCGGGTCGAGGGGGATGAGGTGAGAATAATTTTTAGAGATCATGAATATCCTGATGGTGATCGGGTAAGAATTCTTCACAATGATAACGTGGTTCGAGCCAATGTTTTATTAGTGGAACGATTCGTCGGTCTGGTTGTCGAATTGGTTCCTGGGTTTAATAAAATCGACTTTATCGCCCTAAATCAGGGAACCTCTGGCCCTAACACAGCCGAAGTGAGGGTATACGATGAAGTGGGAAATTTGACGGCTGCAAACCAATGGAATCTTGCGACTGGCGTGAAGGCTACTTTTATTATTGTTAAAGAATAATTGGTTCTAAAATTTACTTTTTCTTTCTAAAAAGCAATAATCCAAAAAGAAGCAATACAATCCCCCCAAAAAGATAAGGGGTGTCAATGAAAGAAAGTTTCGAGTGCATTAAATAAACCACATAGAAACAGATCCCAGCCAAGAGTAGAAGAATAATTCTAACTATTTTTTTAAAATTCATGGTTAAGGTTTAAATGCTATATATCAATTTCTTTAGACTTATTCGAAATAATCAAAAGTGACAAAATTCCAAAAACACCAAAGAGAAAACCAATGAAAAACCCAAAACGATGTGACCTTCCCTTTTTAACGGACAAATGCGCGCCCAATGCGCCAAAGGCCACTGCAAATGCGGTTGATAATAACAGTAAGGAAGTGGTCAATTCGGTGTTGATTTTAGTTTATTATTTAAACCCAAAATGATAGTGTAAAACAAAATTCCTACAGGACCCAAAATGAAAGTAAACCCCAAAGGGAGAATCACATATCCATGTTTAAGTTTTCTTTGCTGACTGTCTTTAAGCATCCAACAGCCTACCCAAAAATCGAAAGCCAAGTAATGGAGCCATCCTGCTGCAACTCCTTCGGGTGTGGCGTTTTGAAACATCAGCGTTAGCCCCTCTAGTGAAGTGAAATCTCCAGACATTGCACCTTCAGCATTTAATAAAAAATAAACATACCCCAAAGCGACTGCCAAAGGTACCCATGGATAATTTGTTATCTTTTGGGTGATTTGTTGTTTTGGAAAAAGCAGTAACATCATCCAAAATATTAATATCCCGGTGTTAAAAATGTTAAATATAATTTCAAGCATCTTTTTATTTTAGGTTAAAAATAAAGCCATTTTTTAAAATGCGCTTTACTAACTCAAGTTTTTATTTATGAAGCTTTTTAAGGACATCCGCGGAAATCGAATTGATCCCATTGCGCATACATTAGAAATTCTGAAAAACTATCCAAACGTTCAAATGCACATAGGAACGGATTCTCAAAATGTGGGTAAAAAAACCAAATATGCAACAGTGATCGCCTACCGATTTGGAAGTAGAGGCGTTCATTATATTTTAAGTAAAAAAATTGAATCCGTAAATAAAGACATTTGGAAGCGTCTTTGGAAAGAAGCAGAAATGAGTATTGATGTCGCAGAGTGGCTGACCCATCAAGTCAATGTCCGTGTAGAGATTGATATGGATTATAACAGTGATGATAGTTTTAAATCTCACAAGTTAATTGCAGCAACCAAGGGTTGGGCAAACGCTTTGGGATATAAAGTTAATGTTAAGCCAGACAATCAGATTGCCACTCGAGCAGCAGACTACCATTGTAAATAATTTAGCGTAGCCCTTGCATTATTTTTTCAACTCCAAACCTTATTACGTCAGTAGCGGGGAGTCCAGTTTCTTTTTCAACTTTTCTAATATTTTCTCTGGCCTCATCTACTGAAAGCTTGGCGGTGTTTAATGCAATTCCGATTACTTTGGGATGCCCAAAAGTTCCGCAAGCGGATGCCATGGATTCATTCAATTGGATGAATTCTTTTAGGTCAGGGATTTGAATTGATTCTGGATTCCTCAGGGTGGTTTTGTCAGCGCGGTGACATAAAATCATATGGGTTGGGCAACTCCCTCGCATTAACGGCAATGTTGCAGCACTCCCTGGATGAAGAAGAGATCCTTGCCCTTCAATAATTAATAAATCATTATCTTTTTGATCGAGTACCAATTGTTCAATTGCGCCACAGGCATGGTCGACTTTTAGCGCATCAAGCGGGACACCTTTCCCCATGATAGTGATGCCAATTTGACCTGTAGCAATAAATCCAGTATTAATTTTTCTTTGTTTTGCCCAATGATAAATTTCTAAGCCGGCAGTCATCTTCCCAACTGCCATATCGGTGCCAATCATCAAAACTCTTTTGTTGGGTAAGTCGCTGGCTTTAGCCATTGCAATATCAGGAACAAACTGGGGTGTTCTTACATCCCATATCCATTGATTTACATTATTTTGTATTTTATTATTAAACTGATCATTCAAGGTCTCATGAAGGCCATTGACAATGCTCAGACCTTTCAGAATCGCTGCTTCAATCACAGGCATCCAATTTTGTGGTATTTGCCCACCTGAAGGAGCAATGCCCAATATCAAAACCTCTGCGCCTTTTTCAATTACTTCATTTAGGGTGGCACAGATGGGAACATCCCTATCCAAATCGTGTTCTAGATTAATATTACTCCCGGCATGCTCAGAGTCTATCACACCAACAATCGGGTTGGTAAGATAACGCAAAACTCCCAATCCCATTTTTCCAAAATCGCTATGCAAGTAACCTTGCATAAAAACCGCAACTTTTTGATCTGGTTTAAGCATAATACTTTTCTTTTAAAACACCCCCATGACCGGAAACCTGATCTTGTATTGAAATTCCATCGCTCATTCTAACTCCAGTGGCTGGATCTGGAGCTAAGTTATAATGTGAATCAAGATCAATGTGATCAATTGCCCCTGAAATAGAAGCTGCTGCTGCAATCGAAACCGAGGATTCGCTCATACAACCAATCATCGTTTTGAGTGAAAAGAATTTAGCCGTTTCAATTATTTTCAGTGCCTCTGTGACGCCTCCACACTTCATAAGCTTTATGTTCACACCGTCTACATGTTTGGCCCATTTATGAATGTCATCGGCATAACGACAGGATTCGTCCAAGAAAATAGGGAGGGGTCGATTGGGAAATAAATATTTTAATTCAGCCTCCTGACCTTCCTCAAGGGGTTGTTCTATATAGTCCACTCCTCTATCCGCGAGCCATTTCATCATGTGTATTGCATCAGGCGTATTCCATCCGCCATTGGCATCGACCCTGAGTTTAACGTCATATTTTTTTGCACTCTCCAAAACCTGAGCAAACATGTCCTTGTCCGCATCAAGCCCCTCTGGAGATCCTAATTTTACCTTTAATGCCTTTGTGGAAGTTCCGTCTAACAAAAGAGGGATTCTCTGTTTAACAACCTCTGGAGTGTTAATTCCTATCGTAACTGAAGTAGGAACTGTAGGGAGCGGAAAGTTTAACAAACGGTGAAGCGGCACATTGGCTTTTTTGGCTTTCCAATCCCAAATAGCAATGTCTAATCCTGCAAGGGCACAAGGTGCAATTTTCATCTCTCGAGCTATTAGCGTAATTTCTTGTGGGCTTAAATTTACAATTCCGCTTTTGATCAGCTGAATTAATTGCTTTTTGACTTCTGCGATGGTACCCGCATTTTCATTTTTCCCTGGAGCTGCTTCTCCCCAGCCAGTGATTCCTTCTCGGTGATAAGCCACAAATAGGTTGGAAGAATCTCCTCTCACCCCGCGACTGATTGCCAATGGGAATCTTTTTTTTAACAAAACTTCATGAAATTTAATTTCCATTTAATCTTTTTTTTGCGATAAATCCAATGATGAGAATTCCTAAAGTATTGAAAAATAAATCCCAAAAACTTCCAAAACGGTCTTCCGTTGCATAATGCTGAAGAATTTCGATGACTGCGCCAAAACAAAAAGCAAATACAATGGCAACAACTATGGGTGAATTTTTGATTAATTCAATCCTAAAAGTCTTGATTAAAATGCTTGTGAGTATTGCATAAAAAACAAAGTGACCGACCTTATCTTGGTTTTCAAACATCGGCAAACCCTCGGGATCGACAGCAGTGAAAAAGCTGAGATAGAGAATTATGCACATCCATAAAAAGGCACTTAATTTCCAAAAATGTTTTTTCATTGTTAGGGTGAATTATTGTTGTGTTTAAAAACGGATTGATACCCCCAAATATAGGAAACGTTTTTAAAGTCGACTTCATAAAATTGTATTCATGGGTTAAGTTAGATAAGCTGTCAGGACGATTAAATATTGATGTTTTTTTAAATTAAAATACTTTTTAAGTAGGGTATTGGTATTCTAGATCGGTAATTATATATATTTAATGAGTTTTTTAAATTAAAACAATGAAGAAATGTTTACTTCTAATCGCTTCATTCTCGATCTCCTTCTGCAGTAATGAAGGAGCCGAGGCTCTCGATGATGTTCTTGATGAAACCCTAACAACAGAAACTTCCATTGGAGAGGGTGTTCCTGAAATCTTTAAAAAGTTTTACATGGCTTCGAGTATTTATCTTGAAGGTTCCTTTGTCGTAATAGAAGTCAACGGCGCCCCAGATCATAAAAGCCCATATTATAGTGAGAGCGGAAAATATGAGGCTTACAACGGCACAAACACTGCGTTTAAACTAAACCCTAACCGAATCAGTGCCTTTGACTTTAAATATAAGATTCCTTTGAACCCAAAGGAGGCAACAAATAAAGAAGGTACACCCCTAGGGTCCATGGGGGTCGCTATTAATGGTGTTGCTTTTTTCAATCAATATGCCGGACCCAACCAGCCTTTGACCAATGAGATTGATTCGTTTGATCAATACAGTGGTCACCCCCAGCAACAGGGCGTTTACCACTACCACCTTGAACCTTCCTATTTAACGGGTTTAAATGGAAAAAACACTTTTCTTGGTTTTCTCTTGGATGGTTTTCCCGTTTATGGACCGATTGAAAATGAAGTTGCAGTAACAAATGACGATCTTGATGATTATCATGGTCACACTCACGAAACGACTGAGTATCCCGATGGCATCTATCATTATCATATCACTGACAATGACCCTTATATTAACGGAAATGGTTATTATGGATCTCCAGGCACTTATACGAAATAGTTTCCTATTGGCGTTTTATTTTGGTCTGCAATCATGCACTATTAAACCCAAAAATAAAATAATTGCCAACGCAGATACTTTAACGTTAAATACCAAAGAAGGTTTTTATTACTCAAATAAGGCTCTTTTCACCGGTATGCTGTTCAAACTTGATGAAAACAATTTGGACACCTTGCTCGTTGAAAATTATCTAGGAGGTAAAAAACACGGCGTCTTTAAGCGGTTTTATGAAAACAATTTATTGTTAGAAGAAAGGACTTACCACAACGGAAAAAAAGAAGGACTTCATTTGCGTTATTGGCCTGATGGAAAATTAATTTTCGAATACCATTTAAAAAACGACCTTTATGAAGGTCCGTCTAGAAGCTGGAATCAAGAAGGGCGTTTAATCCAAAAGATGAATTACGTCGCTGGAAGAGAAATTGGAAGACAACAACTGTGGTATGATGACGGTGGCGTTAGATCAAATTATGTGATACGTAACAACCGTCGTTATGGATTGTTAGGATCAAAAAACTGCGTGAATGTATCCGATGAGATTAAGTAGTATCCTTTTATTGTTTATTGTCTTTGCATGCGGAAAAGAGGTGGAGGTTTTGCCTTACTATAATACGCCAGATTTCATGCCTCACTTTATAACAAATGAAGAAGAGATTCTTGAGAAAATTGATCATACCATTCTTGATTTCAGGGCATTTGATCAAAATAATTTGTTAATAACCCAAAAACAAATTGAAGGAAAGATTCATATTGCAAATTTCATGTTCACAAAGTGTACGAGTATCTGCCCGATAATGACCAATCATCTTAAAGTTATTGAAGAAGCCTTTTTTAATCACAAGGAAGTTTCCCTATTATCATTTTCAGTGACGCCATGGGCGGATTCGATTCCTGCTCTCAAATCATTTGCGGAGAGTTATGACATAAAGTCAAAAAATTGGCACTTACTCACAGGCAAGACCGAAGAGATTTATGAACTTGCTCGAAAGTCCTATTTCGCAGAAAAAGAATTGGGATTCACAAAAGACAGCACCGATTTTTTACACACAGAGCATGTGCTATTGATTGATCGAACAAAAAGAATCCGAGGTATTTACAATGCTACTTTAAAACTGGACATGAAGCAACTGAAAGAGGATGTATCGAGCTTATTGGAAAAATAAACGTCAGTCAATAAGCTGCTGCTTTTTTAAAGCCGATTCTATGTGATGCTTTAAAACCTTGTAACCTTCTTTGTTGAAGTGAAGTCCATCTTGAAGTAATAAGTCTTTATTAATCTCCCCGTCTTTTAAAAGGGATTCGTAAACATCAATCTGAATAAAACCATTGATTTCGGATGATTGATTTTTTAAAAGATAATTGATTTTTTTAATTTTATCTAACTCGTTTATCCTTTCAAGGGAGGGCTTAACTGAAACGTTAAAAATTAAAACATTTGGGTATTTTTTTTTAATTTTAAAAACCAACTTATTTATTTTTTCAAAGATTTGTTCTGGAGAAAATCCCAAAGTTAAATCATTCCCGCCCAGATAGAGGACAATGGCTTTTGGATTTTCAAATTGAAAGAGGGTTTCAAAAAACTCAGAAAGTGAATGAATAAAAGCTCCTCCAAAACCAAGATTTAAAAAATTAGGTTGGGAAAAATCTTCTTTGAGGTTCTTCCATAGACGAATCGTAGAGCTACCATAAAAAACGACGAGTCCTTCCTTCTCTTTAATTTTGTCAACCGAATTTTTGAGTGTTTCAATCTCTAATTTAAAATTTGTGTTCTCTTGTTTTAATTCATATACCCAGTTTTTATATTGCTTATTCAAGTTTTCAATGAATAGTGGAAAGCTGCTATCATTTGCAGAATTAACACCTTGCTCGCTTAGTCTAAATGGAGGTTTAATTTCACATTTAAAAGTAGTTTCAGAGGCCAATTTGTCAAAATTTGCCATTACTACAGGAACGATTAAAGGATCATTTTTCATCCCACAGGCGAGTTTAAAAATTCCCTCATTGAATGGGCCTGGAGAATCATCTGTTGAATAGGAATATCCTTCGGGGCTAAAAACCATATTTTTTTTACTCTCCAAGACATTAGTTGCCTTCTCGTAAAATTGTTTGTTTGTGTTTTTCACTTCTTCTGGATCCAAATGCGCTGGCGTAAAGTCTTTGGCATAGACCCTTATAAATCCGAGTCTATTGTAATAAGCGTGGTGATTCTTTTCGCCTTCAAGTGAATACCTCGAAACCCTTATGCCTGGGTCCTGATAATATTTATTGAGTATTAAGCCGCTGATAAAATGACTGTCCAAAGTAATCTGAAAATCATCATCAACCGTATAGTAGGGATGGTTCTCAAGATGATTATAAATAAAAATCACACCTTGCTCGTCGGGTAGATTTTCTGAGCCTCTTATTTCAAAATCAGTTTCATCAAATGCTTTTTTAGTTGCCGCTGCACACAAGTTCCTTATTTCTTTTTCGGAAATGTTGCTGGTGATGTTTACAACTAAATTATAGTTGTCTTTTAGTTTTGAAAGAAAAGTAGCATCTGATTTTTTCAATACATAAATTAATAAAAAAAGCCTCTAACAAAATGCTAGAGGCATCTTGTATAATATAAAAATTTAGTTTGAAAGTTTCTTCGCTGTAACACGAATCACCCCATCTTCATCTTCATCTTCACTATCAATAACAAATTCAGTACTTGAAACAGAAACAAGTGTGAGTTCATCGGAAGAATTTTCTTCATCGCCATCTGGAATTATGATTTTAGCTTGGCTACTGTCAGCCCAGCTCCAAGTCCCTACTTCAGCCTGAAGAATAACGTCGTCAGCGTTAACAAACATTATCCCATAGGTGCCATAGGTTGATACCGTAA
>ERZ807291.4473-NODE-4473-length-18565-cov-8.818314_pt1 | contig 18565 bp, 14 predicted proteins | sample MGYA00521257_ERZ807291 | MGnify/ENA primary metagenome ERZ807291 (study PRJEB31413, sample SAMN03169783) | marine metagenome | biome: Marine; feature: Water; material: Subsurface seawater | place: North Sea | collected 2011-04-28 | depth 1 m m ... | reverse complement strand
CCATGAAAAAATACGATAGCTTTCAAGAACTCGACCAACTCACATCGAAGACTTTTGACGAGATTGCCACATCTTCTGATCTCAAGAGGTTGGAAGATTTGATCACATCCAACAAATCTATGCGCAAGCGTTATGCCTCCCTTGTTATGCAAGAGTCCTTGTTGCATTGGGAGACAGGCGGGGTCGTAGATTTTGTTGAAGAGACTGCACCCAAAAGAAATATCGTCAATTTCCCCATTTTTGCCTCTGCCGCCGCTGCCATTGTTGCCCTTGTGAGTGCCTGGGGATTCAGTAAACAATCTCCTTATGGAGGTAATTCCCAACAAATTTCATCCAACAATTCGGAAATCAAACAATTTGCCGGCAAAACATCACTTGCTACCAAGGGTTTTGGTGGAGACAAGGAATCTTATTTGCAACCGTTGCCCTTTAAAATAGAGTCTAGAACATTTTCTGATTCAAGAAACCAAAGCCTTGCGGCATCTGCTATTGAATTACTTGAAAGCGATCAAAGATTTGATGAAGGTGCAATTGTGAAGATTGATAAAGACTTCACAACCTGGGATAGAACCGAGCACCTTACTGTTCCTGCAGAAAATGGTATTTTACCCCTTGACGGTGCAGGTATGATCAAGCTTTCAGGTATGGTGGTTAATGTGGACACCCAAACGGCTTCGGTTCAGGAAACATTACAGGTTGTTGATATACGCGGGCTATCACCTCTTTTGTCATCTAAAATTGATGCAGAAATTTCACTTAACAAGGGTGCTACAGCCTACCCCCAGTCTACGGAATTTGAACTTTCAGTCGAGGCACTCAAGGGAGAAATTGGCGAAGACAAACGCTCCATTGGGTCCGCATCGAATGCCTTATTTGCGGATACGGACCAGGCAACCTGGGAAAATCTTACATCAAGTTTTGTTGTCCCCGAGGGTACCGATTTTTTAGTTGTCTCTGTTACAGCACGAATCGAAGGACCGGAGTCATTACTTCCGAACCCATCCGGTAATTATGCGGATTCGCTTCGCGTAAATTTTTCTACATCCGCTCGCTAGCTCCTGCTTTTTAAAAGTTAGAGTTCTATCAATAGGATTACATTGACATTCTTTCCTTATTGGAAAGCGTGATCTGATGAAGTTCAGTTTCTTGTACACCTTTCCCTTTTTCATCGCACTGCAGGTACATGCTGCGGATTGGCCTACTTTCGGTGGTCCGTTTCGGACTCATACTTCCGAAGAGCAGACTTTTAGGGTGGATTGGGAAAGTGATGAGCCCGAGGTTCTATGGAAGTTGGATATAGGCCTGGGATATTCAAGTGTCATCGAATACAAGGGAAGGGCCTACTGCCAAGGGTATGAAAACGGTAAAAATACATTACTTTGCGTAGACGCAGAAAAGGGAGATGTCATATGGAAGCATCAATATCCTTGCAAGAAAGCCCCAGATTATTTCCAGGGAGGCAGTCGTTCTACTCCCACGGCCTATGACGGAAAGATTTTCCTCCAGAGCCATGAAGGTGACCTTTACTCTTTGGATGCGGTGACGGGAAAAATTCTTTGGAGCCTGAATATTGTCGAGAAATTGGATGGGAAGAGACCCCAATGGGGATTTGCTGGTGCTCCTTTAGTGGTCGACGATAAAGTTATAATTCAGACAGGAGCCACGAAGGGGGCCCTTGTTGCCCTTAATGCAATGAACGGAGAAGTCTTATGGAAGAGTGGTAGTGATGATGCCGGATACGCTTCTCCTTTTCTTCGGAAATCAGATCCTAATCAAGTGGTTGTCTTCAACCAGTTTGGGCTTGTTCTCTACGAGTTGGATACCGGAATGGAACTAAAGAAATATCAGCATAAAACCAGGTACGGTATAAATGCAGCTCAGCCCTTGGAATATAAGAATTATTTTCTAATATCGAGTGCTTACGGCAAAGGGGCGGCTCTTGTTGATACCAATCAACCAACTCTGCAGTCTGTATGGGAGTCAGATGCGATTTCCTGTCAAATGGCAAGCTTAGTTCGAAAAGGAGATTTTGCTTATGGAATTCATGGGCAAGCAGGTGCAAGGTCTTCTCAATCCACTCTTTTTTGTTTGGACATTTTATCGGGAGATAAAAAATGGGAGCAAAAGGGTTTTGGTGTCGGAACCTTAATCCTAATCGATCAACACTTAGTGATCTTGAGCGACAACGGGGCCCTTAGTATCGTAGAAGCTCGGGACGATAAATTTACGGAGATTGAAAGCTTTCAGGTTTTACCCGGTAAAAACAACTGGACCCCACTTACCTACTCAAATGGAAGGATGCACGCAAGAGGCAGCCAGGGTCGCTGGGTCTGCCTGTCCATGGGGAAAACCAAATCAGACTGAATGGTGAAGGTCGGAACTTAATCGGTTGAGTAAATGAAGAAAAGTTTCTTTATCTGCTGTATTAAGACCCGCTAGAACTTCCTCTTCCAGTGATAAGGCAACAGGCCTAGTAGCGTTAAATTTTTTCAAACCCGCAGGGGTGATTTTTAAGTATTTCATTCTATGATCGGAGGAAGAAACCATTCTTTTTATCAGCCCGGACTTCACCATGCGGGAAAGCAAACCCGATATATTGTTTGCATCCGTGAACATAAGGGCAGCAAGTGTGACTTGGTTGGTCTCCTCACCACAGCGTTCATAAATCCAGCGTAAAGCGGTATATTGGTCTGGGGTAATGCCAAAGGGAAGAAGCCTTTTTTGAAAAGTGGTGTTTAATTTAATCCAGCATGATCTGAGCAAAGGGGGAAGCCTACGATTTTTATCTCTTCGCATGAAATTTATGAATTTTTAAGAGGGTTGCAAGATTGACAAAATACTACGTACAAGTACTAAATTTAAATGCAACTTTAAATGGTATTCCCTAAATTCTATTATGAGTATTAAATCTATAATCTATTTTGTTTCACTCTCTGTCAGCTTCCTGTTCATTTCATGTAGACCGGTTCCGACCCTGAATGATCCGTATGATTTTAAAACTAGCCCAACTGTTGATTCGAATTGGCTTTACTGGCGTGGACAAGATGGCACTGGTGTATCCACCCAGACAAACTTACCAAATAATCTTAATAATAGTCTGCTTTGGACACATGAAATTCAGGGAGGCGGGGTTCCTGTAGTTGCCGGAGGGCGAGTGTATCAATTTGGGTATTATGGTGTGGCGGACGATTTACAGGAAGCTTTAGTTTGCTTTGACGCCCGTAATGGAAATGTTTTGTGGGACCGCCGGCACAGCGATTTTATCAGTGATATTGTCTACAATCGTTATGGCGTAGGTGCACCCTGCGTAGATCCGATGACTGGAAATGTTTATTTCCAGACAAGTCCTGGGTTGCTCATGGGGTACGATGCTAACGGCGAGAAACTGTGGGAAAGATCTCTTATGGAAGAATTTGCCCGTTTGACCTTCCCCAATGGCCGCACTGGGGGCCCTTGTGTCGATGAAAACCTGGTTATAATTCATGCGATCACGGCCAATTGGGGAAAGCATGGGCCTGCCCGTGACCGCTTTTATGCCTTTGATAAATTTACGGGTGATTTAGTTTGGTCCTCTACTCCAGGGGTTACCCCGAAGGACAGTTCCTTTTCTCCCCTTATATTTGAAAACCTACCGGATGGCAGGCGGGTGTTTTATAGCGGTACAGGTTGCGGTAATGTGGTCTGCATAGACGCACGCACCGGGCAACCTTTATGGCGCTTTCAAATGTCTCACGGTGGCGTAAATTCCGGGGTTGTGCTGCATCAGGACAAGGTGATTGCAATTCATGGAAAAGAAAATGTAGACAGTTCTGTGATTGGAAGGATGGTAGCTATCAATAAACCGGAAAAACTTCCAGTGTATGGTGAAAATATAATGGTCCTCGGAAAAGAGCATGAAGCTTGGAGAAACTCATCTATGGAATCCTTTACCAGCACCCCTGTTTATAAAGATGGCAAACTATACGCAACCATCAAGCGTGGTGAATTGGTGTGTCTTGACGCTGATTCAGGGGAAGAAAACTGGATGTTAAAACTTGCCCCTGATCAAGTGCACGCATCCCCGACATGGGCAGACGGAAAACTTTATGTTCCCATGTTCAACGGAAAGTTTTATGTAATCGCGGACCGGGGCAATCGGGGGGAAATTTTGAGCGAACTGGACTTAGGCTCAGCTTGTCTTGCGGCACCTTCTGTTGCTCACGGGCGAGTTTTTGTACAAACAAAACGCAAACTTTTTTGTTTTGGCTCAGATTCTCCAGCCCCTGCATTTGTGGCCCAAGATTCTCTCACCAAATCAGGTGAAGGAGCCATAAGTTCCCTTCAGGTTGTTCCCGCTGAATTTGCTTTACGGGCGGGACAAAGCCAAGTTTTTACCGTTTTTACTCTAGACAAAGCCGGTAACCGTATCGAGCAGATTAAAGAAGGGATGACTTGGGAAAAATGGATTCCTCCTGTTGCCAAAGTGAAATCAAAGGTGGATGCTCATATTAGCGATAATGGGGTTCTCACCGCCGAGCGGGATGCTGAACTTTCTGCCGGAGCGTTACGGGTAAAATATGGTGATTTTTATGGCGTCGCCCGCGGTCGCATTTTACAAAATCTTCCTTATGAAGAGAGTTTTGAGTCTAATTTCGAATTAAATAATAAAGGGTCCGGTGACATCGAGTTTTCATATCCTCCGCTTTCATGGCTTGGAGCCCGTATGAGGTGGCAAGTGCAACTTGCAGGAGATAACCATGTGGCCGGAAATACATTGGATCGGGTTCTTTTCCAGAGGGCTATTAATTTTATTGGTCATCAAGATATGAGGGATTATACCATGGAGGCGGATGTCATGACCGATGGTGACCGAAGAATCAAATCGAATATAGGGCTCATTAATCAGAGATATATTTTTGTCCTTGTGGGAAATAGCCAAAAGCTTGAAGTGGTTTCCAATTTTGACAGATTCAGGCACTCCGTTCCCTTTGCCATTAAAACCAAATCCTGGTATCGATTGAAAACCAAAGTTAATGTGCTGGAAGATGGGACTGGCTTAATTCAAGCGAAGGCATGGCCTAGCGAAGAAGAAGAACCCGATGAATGGACCCTTGAGGTATCTCACTCCATGCCCCATTTACAGGGCTCTCCCGGTCTCTATGCGATGTCGCCCCAGAGTAAGAAGAAGGTTTACATAGATAACATTAAAATTTTTCAAAACCGCTAATTTATAAATACGATCGAAATGAATATATTAAAACCTTTTCTTTACCTCCTTCCTCTCTACCTGATCCTAAACATGCAAGCTGGAGATTGGCCAGTTTGGGGGGGGGATGCCTCCCGAAACATGGTGTCTCCTGAAAAGAAAGTTCTCTTTGATTTTGACCCGGGTGATATGGGTGAAGATGAAAAAGTAGACCTCAAGACGACGAAGAATGTAAAGTGGGTAGCGAAATTAGGATCTCAAGCATATGGCAATGTGACAATTGCCAATGGGTGTGTGTTCGTTGGAACAAATAATGAATCACCCAGAGACTCGGGTAAAAAAGGGGATCGGGGGATTGTGCTTTGCCTGGATGAAAAAACCGGCAAACTGAAATGGCAACTTGTAATTCCCAAACTTGGAGCTGGGAAAGTAAGTGACTGGGAATACATTGGCGTGTGCTCTTCGCCTGCTATTGATGGTGATAAAGTGTACGTGGTGACCAATCGGTGCGAGGTAGTATGCTTAGATATTAATGGACTTGCGGATGGAAATAATGGTCCCTTTACAAATGAGGCAGATTATATAAAGCCCAAAGGTATGCAGGACTCCTTGAATGAGGAATTAGATGCTGATATTTTGTGGATGTACGATATGAGGGATGAGTTGGGCGTCTTCCCGCACAATGTAACGAGTTCGTCCGCTTTGATTGTTGGTGACCGTGTGTATGTGGCAACTTCGAATGGTGTGGACTGGTCCCATACCAATATCCCCAGCCCTCTTTCCCCGAGTTGGGTTGCTCTCGATAAAAATACAGGAGAATTAATCGGAGAAGATGGGTCGGGTGCCAGTGCCAGTGCTCTGCATGCAGCATGGTCATCCTTAACTTATGGAGTTATAGGTGGTGAAGAAACCTTGATTTGGGGAGGGACAGATGGTTTCTGCTACGGTTATTCCACCCAACCAGAGAGAGATGAAGACGGGTATGACCTTTACAATCCGAAGTGGAAAGTTGACTGCAATGAACCTCATTACCGAATCGATAAAAACGGAAAAAAAGTTCCTTACGCCACGCCTCCTGGTGCAAGTGAACTTATTGGTACACCCGTTCTGTACAAAGGCAAAGTATATTGTGCGATAGGCCAAGACCCGGAGCATGGAGACGGGGTTGGGAGACTGTCTTGTATTGATGGCAAGACCGGTAATGTTCTCTGGAAATATACCGATGTTGGGCGTACCATATCAACGGTCTCAGTGTTGGATGACCTTGTTTACATTGCCGAGTATGCAGGAATCATTCATTGCCTCGACGCAAACACCGGAAAGCTTTATTGGACTCATGATTCATTCAGCAGAATATGGGGTTCAACGCTTGCGGTTGCCGGTAAGGTTTTGCTGGGGAATGAAGATGGAGATTTACTCATTTTGGATCACGGGAAAAAAGAACCGGAGGTAAAAACCGTTAATTTGGGAGCCCCCGTTTACAGTTCTCCAGTTGTGGCAAATGGTACACTGTATGTCGCCACCCAAACTCACTTGTATGCCATAGGCGAGTAACTTGGAGGGAAAAATAATGGCAAAGCGAATGGTCTGGTTTTTGTTTGTTCTCCTGTTTTTTTTGCATCAGGATTTTTGGTGGTGGGACCAATCCTTTCTCGTGCTTGGGTTTTTACCCATCGGTTTGGCTTATCATGCCATGTTTTCCATTGCCTGTTCAATTCTTGGTTGGCTTGCCATTCGGTATGCATGGCCAACGCAATTGGAAGAGATCGCTGAGTCTAGAGAGTAATCAGTCAGAAATTAATTCAACCTAGAGTTTTATGACCACCCTCATTGTTATTGCCTGTTACCTTAGCTTACTCGTCCTCCTTGGTTTTCTGAGCAATCGACTATTTCGTGGAACCAGCAAAGATTACTTTGTGGCCAGCCATAGTATAGGCCCATTCCTTTTGCTCATGAGTGTGTTCGGTACCACCATGACAGCCTTTGCCTTGGTTGGCTCCACGGGCAAGTCCTTTGAGCGCGGGATTGGCACCTATGGATTAATGGCATCCATAAGTGGACTGGTCCATGCCGCCATTTTTTTTCTTATCGGTATCAAGTTGTGGGCATTTGGAAAAAGACATGGCTACCTTACCCAAATTCAATTTTTTCGCGATCGCTTTGATTCCGACAAGTTGGGTTACTTGCTTTTTCCAATTCTGGTACTCCTGGTTGTCCCTTACTTGCTTATTGGCATCATTGGAGCAGGGAAGACGATTGAGCCGGTTACAGCTGGTGCTTTTCCCGCTTTATTTACCTCTCCAAGTGCCCCTCCTTGGTTAGGCGGGATACCCCCTTGGCTGACCGGCTTGGTGGTTTGCCTGGTGGTTTTAAGTTATGTTTTTATGGGTGGTTCCCGTGGTGCTGCATTTGCCAACGCCTTTCAAACCATCGTATTTATGGTCATGGGATTGGTGGCTTTTGTCTTCATTATCAAGGCTCTTGGGGGAGTTGATAATACGGCAAAAATACCCGCTCGAATTTCAGAGCAGTCAACGGTTGTGCAGGATTATCGTTATGATAAAAAGTCGGCAGCAGTCGTGGCCAATGATCCACCCAAGGTAATCGGCAGGGTACTATCCTCCGAAAGTGAAAATATCGTAGGCCAGCAGCCTCATCTTTGGAGAGAAGCCACCCGGGTGGAATTCAAAAAGAAAAACCCACAAACCGGGGAGCTTTTTCCTTTTGAAAGAGAGCTTGGGTTCTCCTTGATAACCTTTGTTACTTATTTGTTTATACCTCTGAGTGTAGGGATGTTTCCTCATTTGTTTCAACATTGGCTTACTGCTAAAAGTGCAAAATCTTTTCGCCTCACTGTTATTGCCCATCCTCTCTGTATCATGATTGTCTGGGTGCCCTGTGTTTTGGTGGGTGCTTGGGCTAGTGGTGTCTTGCCACCAGGCATTCCACCACCCGCAGTATTATCGGCTATGTTAAACCTTTTAGTGGGTGACCCTATTTTAATCGGCTTGCTCACAGCCGGGGTATTGGCCGCGATTATGTCATCCCTGGATTCTCAATTTCTGTGCCTGGGTACAATCTTCACCAATGATATCGTGATCCATCGTGCCGGTACCAAAAAATATTCAGACAAACAAATCATATCCATAGCCCGCATCTTTATTGTTTGCATTGTAGGTCTTACCTACTTCTTGGCTATGCTGGCAAAAGATGCCAATGTTTTCGATTTAGCAATTTGGTGCTTCAGTGGATTTTCCGCCCTTTTCCCTCTGGTTTTCGCTGCCTTGTATTGGAAGCGTGCGACTAAGCAAGGGGCGGTTGCTAGTATTTTGGCGGCGGTTCTGACTTGGTTTTATTTCTTCCATCTCTCCGGTTATGGCGGAGAGTACTTAGTGGGCCCCGGGGTCGTACCCGCCGCGATTTGTTTTTTAGCGTCCTCGGTTGCGATGGTGCTGGTCTCTCTTCTAACAGAACCCCCGCCTTCGCAAACATTGGCTAAATTCTTTCCGGCCCAAAAGCCTCAAAGCTGAACTTTTAACCTCTGCGACTCGTTATACACTATTTACCCAATTTTAATTTTATAAACTCATGGTAACCGATACCGAAATCCAACAAGCTGCAGAAAAACTAGATTCTCATGTCTCCCATATCATCCAGTGGCACTTTTCAGAAGATACCGGCTCTCCCTTTTGGCTCAATTGGGCGAGTGAACAGTCATGGAATCCAATAGATGAAGTAAAAACCTTTCAGGATTTATGTGATAAATTCCCAAATTTCCAGGATGAGTGGCTGCGTGATTTACCCAACAAGGTATGGGTTCCCAAAGCCTACAAGGATCGCCCGTTCAATATATTTGAAACCGGGGGTACGACCGGAATGCCAAAACAGCGGATCGGGTGGGACGACTTCCGGATAGATTACACCGCCTTTTCAGAAACCTTAAGCGATGAGCATTTCCCAAGAAATCATTACTGGATGATGGTGGGGCCAACGGGTCCAAGACGTTTACGTTTGGCTATTGAACACTTGGCAAACGAACGGGGCTGTTCTTGCTACTTTGTTGATCTTGATCCCCGGTGGGTTAAGCGGTTGATCGCCAACAAACAATTTGATCAAGCACGTGCCTACATGGACCATGTTGTTGACCAGGCGTTAACCATTCTTAAGCACCGTGAGGTTAGTGCCTTGTTTACCACGCCTAAATTATTGGAAGCCTTAGCCGAGAGAAAAGACCTGGTAAGGGCAGGCATTAAGGGAGTCTTCTGCGGAGGTACAACGATGGATAAGCAGTATGCCCGATTTCTTGTGGAAGAGGTTTGTGAGGGAGGAAAGATTGGCTTTGTTCCGACTTATGGAAATACTTTGATGGGACTGGCTAGGCATCACCCGATTAATAAGGAAAATGATTACTCCATTGCCTACTACGCCCCCCAGCCAAGAGCCGTACTCCGCGTAATTAACCCGGATACCAACCAACCTGTTGATTATGATACCTGGGGCAGGGTAGAGCTTTCCACTTTAACGAAAGAATTTTTTATGCCCCGCTTTTTGGAGCGTGATGAAGCTCTTCGCCGCAGGCCCTGGGTTGAAGCCCCCTGGGATGGAGTCGCTGAGGTTCGCCCCTTTGGGGCCATGGAGAAAACAATTGTAGAAGGAGTTTATTAAGAATGAGCAAGTTACATATTCCCTGCCTGCGCTTGGGTGTTCCTTACCGAAGTTTAAATCAATCCGAGGTAAAAGATTATCGAGATGGTTCCGTTAAAGCTACCCTCAGTCAGGTGAATGCCGGTGTGATTCGCCGGGATTTGAAGTCGATCGAGCAGGCACGGGATGCCCTGCAAAAGTTTTCCACCAGGGAGCTCTTAGATATCAGTGCCAAGGCCGGTGAACTTTTTCTCAAAAATAGCTTACCTGTCGGGAGTGATGGGACTATGCAGTCGCCTGATGATTATATTGAAACTCTTTCCTCCACCAGTGGCTTACCGTATGTAATGGTCAAAAGAAATATGGATAAAATCCATTACGCCCTTACTCACCTGGAGCTCATTTTAAACGGCTTGACCCGGGGGATTGATCTTTCGGTTTTGGATCAAGGTTATGGCAAGCATGGTGATTCCCCGGTATGCTTTTATCCCACGACTCATGCCCTCGGGCTTGTCATGCCCAGTAACTCACCGGCGGTTAATTCCCTCTGGCTTCCTTCCATCGCCCTGAAGATACCGATCGTTATGAAGCCAGGCCGGGATGAGCCCTGGACACCTTATCGTTTAATTCAGGCCTTTATCGCTGCGGGTGCACCAAGGGAAGCATTTGGTTTTTACCCCACGGACCATGAGGGGGCAGGGGACATACTGAAGCATTGCGGACGAGCCCTTATTTTTGGAGACAAGTCAACCACGGATCAGTATGCAGGTGACCCTGGTGTGCAGGTACACGGACCAGGATTCAGTAAAATCCTCATAGGAGAGGACGAGATCGAAAATTGGGAGGATTACCTCGATATTATGGTTTCTTCGATTTCAGACAATGGAGGAAGGAGCTGTGTGAACGCCTCAGCGGTCATCGTTCCAAAATATGCCAAAGAAATTGCGGACGCCCTTGGCCAAAAGTTAGGTCCCCTTAAACCCCTCCCAGTCGAGGATCCCAACGCTGTACTGTCAGGGTTTGCTAACCCTAAAATGGGTGCGTGGATAGACCAAACACTGACAGCTGACTTTTTGGAAAAAGGAGCCGTGGATATGACCGCTCATTATCGGGATGGTGAAAGGCTCGTACAAGCCGAAGGTGGGACCTACCTGCGTCCGACCATTGCCTATTGTGAGTCCATGGACCATGTTCTTTCCAACCGAGAATTCCTATGCCCCTATGCCAGTGTTGTGGAGGTTGCCCAAAGCAAGATGTTATCCTCCATTGGGCCGACTCTCGTGGTGACGGCGATAACCAAAGATCCCGATTTTAAAAGACAGCTTTTAACAGCGAGTAATATTGAACGTCTCAATATTGGACCGATTTCAACGATGAAGATTTCCTGGGACCAACCCCATGAAGGTAATATGTTTGAGTTTCTGTATAAGCGCCGTTCCATAGGAATGGCGGCATAGCCCCCGTATCTTTAGTTGGGTAAATATACCGATGGAAATTGCATCTTCGGACACAAGCACACCTTTCCCGTTCTTTACTTTTGGTGACCCGTCTCAGCAGGATATTATGTTCGGCTCCGGATGTGTTGCCAACCTCGGGAAAAAAATAAAAGAGTTCGGGAGTCGGGCTCTTTTGGTGACTGACCATGGGCTTGTGCAGGCCGGTCATGTGACCCGGATACAGGAAAACTTGGAGGACCAGGGAATTAAAGTTTTTACCTTCGACCAGTCGATAGAAAACCCCACAGATTCAAGCGTCCAAGCTTGTGCTGATTTTGCCCGCCCTTTGGGGATCGATGTAATCATCGGATTTGGAGGAGGGAGTTCGATGGATACTGCAAAAGGCTGTAACTTTTTGCTTACTAATGGTGGAAAGATGGCAGATTACTGGGGCGTGGGAAAAGCATCCCATGCCATGCTCCCCCTGATTGCTGTTCCCACAACGGCTGGGACCGGGAGTGAATGTCAGTCATTTGCCCTTATTTCCAATGACGATACTCATCAAAAAATGGCCTGTGGCGATCCGAAAGCACTCCCTTGTTTAACCGTGTTGGATCCTGAGCTTACAATTTCTCAGCCTCATCGTGTCGCTGCCTGTACGGGAGTCGATGCCTTGGCTCATGCCCTAGAGTCAGCGGTAACATCCAAGAGAAACAGCTCCTCTTCCAGGCATTCTGTAATAGCCTTCCAATTGATAGAAAAAAACCTGCCTCTAGTGTTGGCAGACCCAACCGATTTGAAAGCCAGGGGGCAATTGCTTGTAGGTGCCTCTCATGCAGGTGCAGCTATTGAGAGAAGTATGCTTGGGGCTGCTCATGCCATGGCCAACCCACTCACTGCCCATAGAGGTGTGGTGCATGGGACAGCAGTGGGTATTTCTTTGCCTGGGGTTATGTTGTTTAATGCGCAGGATGAGGAGGTGTGCTCAATTTATGCTCAATTGTCACGCTTGGCTCACCTCTCCTCCTCAAATGATTCTGATGCCGAAGCCACGCAAGCTCTCATCAAGCGGGTACATCAGCTTCTTGACATGGCAGATCTTCCCAAATCTTTAACCGAACTAGGGTTTTCAGCCCAGGAGATTGGTACCCTGGCAGATAATGCCGCCGAGCAATGGACGGCTTCCTTTAATCCCCGCATTATCACTTCGTCTGATTTTGAAAATCTTTATTCTCAACTTTTAGAGGGCAGTCATTGCGATTCCTCCGCTTTTGAAGGAAAGTAAGCTTATTGATTTCTATGTCCTGCTGTCTTCCATTTCGTGCGATCGGTTTCCTCTGCCTTCTGACAATTTGTATTTTGGCAAATCAAGCGAGGGCAGAGGCTGCGGAATCTGATACCTGGCATAGGCACCGGGGAGATGCCGCCCTGCAGGGGAAATCAACAGCGACGCTGGGTGACAAGCTTGTGTTGGATTGGATATTTGACACCGGAGACTTTCTTAAATCTTCGGTCATTGCATCCAACACTCATGCATACATCGGCTCTGACCTGGGGGTTCTTCATGCGATTGCTTTGCAGGACGGGAAAGAGCATTGGCAGTTCAAGGCAGAGATGTCGATCGAAGCTCCTCCCTTACTGGTCGAAAATATATTGTATGTAGGTTCCACAGATAGTTTTCTTTATGCAATCGATTCGCGGTCAGGAGAGTTGCTCTGGAAGTACGAAACCGATGGTGAGATTATGGGGGCGGCCAACCAAGCGATTCGTCCGAAGTCAAAAGACTCGGTGATTGTGGTGGGAAGTTATGACAACTTTGTTCATTGCCTGGATGCGAAAACAGGAAAGTTGTTGTGGAAGTTTGAAACTCAGAATTATGTAAATGGCGTGCCCACCATTTTCGACCAACAATATGTTGTCTTTGGGGGCTGCGATTCAATGCTCTATGTTATTCACCTGGAAGATGGCTCAGAAGTACGAGCTGTAGAAGTGGAAGCACCGATTGCAGCTTCTGTTGCGGTAGCTGATGGCGTTGGTTATGTGGGAAATATGGACCGGGCAGTGATGGCATTTAAATTGTTAACAGGGGAACAGGTTTGGAGCTATCAACCTAAAGGCTTTCCTTATTTTTCATCGCCTGCAATTAATGAAGACACGGTCTTTATTGGGGGCCGGGATAAAGGGCTTCATGCGATTGACCGGCTATCCGGAAAACAAAAATGGAGATTTTCATCTCGTGGCCGTATCGATAGCTCACCGGTTATTACCGATGAAAAAGTGGTTTTTGGTTCGATGGATGGCAAGCTTTACCTGTTGGCCATGGATAGTGGAAAAGAGATTGCCTCTTACGAGATAGGTGAGTCCATATCCTCCACCCCTGCCATACTAAATGGGAAAATTATCGTTGGGTGTGAAGACGGAAAAGTTTATGCCTTCCAAACCGAAAACAAAAAATGACACAAGCCATCGAAATTAAGCCAGACCGGGAGACCAAAGAAAAAACGAAAGTGGGGAATTATTTTGTTTCCAATTACCCCCCTTTTTCTTTCTGGAATGAGTCCGATATCCCTTGCGTTGACAGTATGCTCAACAGCCCAAGCCCTGGAACCGAGCCCTTGGGGATTTATTACCATGTGCCCTTTTGCCGGAAGCGCTGCCATTTCTGTTATTTCCGTGTCTACACCGATAAAAACTCCAACGATGTTCGCAGGTATTTATCCGCGACGATGAAGGAGTTAAAAACTTATGCGGCGGCTCCTTATCTTCAAGGCCGTAAGCCAAAATTTGTTTACTTTGGAGGAGGTACCCCATCCTACCTATCAGCTCAACAACTTACAGAGTTAACCGACCAGATGAAATCCATTATCTCCTGGGATGAAGCGGAAGAAGTGACTTTTGAATGTGAACCGGGCACGCTTACCGAGAAAAAATTGGAAGCGATTAAAAATTTTGGCGTAACCCGCTTGAGTTTGGGAGTTGAAAATTTCAATGACCATATACTCGATATAAACGGTCGAGCCCATCGCTCCGGGGAGGTTTTCAAGGCTTATGATTTTGCCCGCAAACTAGGGTTTCAAAATATAAACATTGATCTAATTGCCGGCATGCTTGAGGAGACAGATGAGAACTGGTCTGCGTGTATAGACCGTACTCTTGAATTGGAGCCGGATTGCGTAACCATCTACCAGATGGAAGTTCCCTTTAATACCACGATTTATAAAAATATGAAGGAGGAGGGTAAGCTTTCCGCCCCTGTTGCCGAGTGGCCTAAAAAACGCCAATGGGTTTCGGAGGCTTTTTCCCGTTTGGAACAAGCAGGGTACAGCATTACCAGCACTTGCACCGCAGTTAAAGATCCAGCTGCCACAAAATTTATTTATCGTGACCGTTTATGGGCAGGGGCGGATATGATTGCCCTCGGCGTCGCCTCTTTTGGGCACTTAGGGGGAATACATTATCAAAACCTTACCCACTTTGATCAATATTGTGAAGCCATGGAATCGACCCAACCGGTAATCAGGCGGGCATTGATGACAACCGAAGAAGAAAGATTTATCCGGGAGTTTATCCTTCAGTGGAAACTCGGAAAAGTAAACCGAAGTTATTTTGAGAAAAAATTTAAAATCGATTTAACCCAACGCTATGGTGAGCTTTTTGAAAAGTGGAAGCAGATGGGTGATTTGATTGAGAATGGAGATGAGCTGAAACTTTCCCGGGATGCCTTGCTTCGGGTAGACTCTATGTTGCACGACCTTTTTCTCCCCCAACACCAAGATTCCCGCTACGTTTGACCTATGCCAACTTTTCCCGACCTGCTGTATCCTTTGAGCTTTATGCGGATGGCCCGTAAATTGCCCAAATTAAATTTTCAGGAAATGGATCCCAGCCAAGTTCCTGAACCCTATAACTCTCTGCTTGTCCATGATGGGGATATGACATCCCGTCTGGAAGCTTATCATGAGTCGGCATTGCGCGTTTCCCCGCTTCGTTCCTCCAATGATGGGAAGTCTTATTTCCGTGAAGTTTTACTGACCTTGGAGGAGAGTGACCAAGGGGTCGAATATGGAGCGATCGAGATTACGCTTAAGCATTTACCCGAAGAAGTCCGCCCCCTTGTGGTCGAGGCAAAGCAGCCGTTGGGCCGCATTCTCAATGAATACCGAATCCCTTACACCAGTGCACCACGGGCTTTTTTAAAAATTATCCCGGATGGTCCAATCGTCGAAGCCTTTGGCTCCTTGGAATCCGATGAGTTGTATGGCCGTAGTAACGAAATTACTGGATTCAATGGGGATACCATTGCCAGAATTGTTGAGATTTTACCCACCCTTGACTTGCAATAAGCTTGAGAACAAGTTGATTGAGCATTGAATGAGTAGCTTGTTATGATATCCCAAAAATCCAACTATGATGCGATCGTTGTCGGAGGCGGACCGGCAGGTTCGACAACTGCGGCCTTACTTGCCGAGAAAGGGCACGATGTGCTGGTCGTGGAAAAAGAAAAATTTCCCCGTTATCATGTTGGAGAATCTTTAATGCCTTTCTGTTACTTCCCCCTGGAACGCTTAGGCTTGGTTGACACCTTAATGGAATCTGGGAATCCCAGAAAGTACTGCGTTCAATTTGTCCGGCAGGACGGTTTTCTTTCCCAGCCTTTTTATTTTTTCCAACACTTCGACCACCCATCCTCCACCACCTGGCAGGTATGGAGATCTGAATTTGACCAGATGATTATGGACAAAGCCCGAGAATATGGGGCTGAGGTTATGGAGGAGACCAAGGCGAAGAACCTTATCAAGGGGCAAGATGGCAAGGTGGAAGGTGTAAAAGTGTTGTCCAAAGACATGGGCGAGCTGGAATTGCGGGCTCCCATCGTAGTGGATGCCTCAGGGCGCGATTGCTTTGCCGCCCACAAGGAAAATTGGATGGTGCGGGACCCGGAGTTAAAGAAGGTAGCCTTATGGACATACTACAAAAATGCCAAGAGAGACCCTGGCTTGGATGAGGGTGCGACCACAGTGGCATACTTGCCGGATAAAGGCTGGTTTTGGTACATTCCCCTGAGTGGGGGTATGGTAAGCGTTGGCATTGTGGCGGAACGGGATTATTTGTTTAACGGCTCCACTAAAGATCACGCTGAGATTTTCCAGCGTGAAGTGCAGAACAATGAGTGGATCAAGGAGCACCTTGCAGAAGGTGAACAAACTGGTGAGTACCGGATCACCGGGGAATATTCTTACCGCAACCGTTATTGTGCCACCGATGGGCTGGTATTGGCCGGGGATGCTCTTGGGTTTCTCGACCCGGTTTTTTCATCCGGTGTATTTTTGGCACTGAAGAGCGGAGTGATGCTTGCCGATGAAATTGACCTGGCCTTGCAATCCGGCCAAGCGGTTACTTCCAAGAGTTTTGAAAACTATGGAAAGCGCATGCAGTCCTCCATCGAAACCATGCGCAAAATTGTCTACGCCTTTTATGATCCAGCCTTCAGCTTTGGGGATCTGGTAAAGAGGGGGGATCATCTGCGGGCCGCTTTAACAGATTGCCTGATTGGCAATGTCGACGATCAGGACTTTCAAGAACTTTTTGATTCCATGTCCGACCTGGCCAAGCTGCCGGAACCGGTGGAGCATGGTTTGGCACAGGCTTCTTCGTGAAGCTGGCTTTCCTAACCCCTGGAACCGGCAATTATTATTGCGGGGTTTGTATGCGTGACAATTCTCTCGCCAAGCAATTGATTGCCCAGGGTCATGAGGTCACCATGTTGCCTACTTATCTGCCCCACTTCTTGGATGAAGATGCTGCCACGGGGGACGAGCCTATTTTCTTTGGCGGCATCAATGTGTACCTTCAGCATAAATTTGCTTTATTTCGAAAAACTCCTGGCTGGGTAGATAAGGCATTGGATAGCAAATGGCTGCTTCGGAAAGCTGCTTCCCGAAGCGGGATGACCTCAAGCCAAGACCTGGGGGAAATTACAATTTCCACATTCCGCGGGGAAGATGGCCCTCTTGCCAAGGAAGTAAAGAAGGTTGTGCAATGGTTTAAAACCCATGGTACACCCGATGTAATCCTGCTTTCCACAATCATGCTCGCTGGGATTGGAAAAGTTCTTAAACGTGAACTGAAAATTCCCGTGCTTGGCTTTTTGCAGGGGGAAGATTCCTTTTTGGACTCCTTACTTCCCGAGTACCGCGGGAAAGCCTGGCAATTACTATCTGAGGATGCAAAGCAACTGGATGGGTGTATCGCACCCAGCCAGTATTTTGGTTCCCAGATGGCGGAACGACTTCATCTTTCCGAGGCTGATGTCTTATATCATCCCAATGGCATTACCCTCCAGGGCTATGATCCTCCCCTTGACTCTCCTGCAGTGCCTACCTTGGGGTACTTAGCCAGGCTATGCCCGCTGAAGGGCTTGGACCAGCTTGTTGACGCCTTCCTTGAGCTAAAAGAATTGGATAAATTTTCCAACCTCCGCCTTGAGATCGCAGGGGGTATGACTGCAGAAGACGAACCTTATGTGGAGGAACAACAAAGAAAGCTTGTTCAGGCTGGGCTTGCGGATCATTTTTCCATCCGACCCAATTTAAATCGTATCCAAAAACTGGAATTTTTGAAAAACCTGACGGTTTTTTCTGTCCCTGCCCGTTATCCCGAAGCATTTGGGCTCTATGTTATTGAAGCTATGGCTGCGGGGGTGCCCGTGGTTTTACCCGATTGCGGAGCTTTCCCTGAAATCGTAAATACCACTAAGGGTGGTTGCCTTTACGGAGCAGGCCAACCCGGTGCCCTCACTGATACCCTGGATCATATGCTCAGTGACCGGGTCCAAGCCCATAAAATTGGACAACTTGCTCATGATGCAGTTTCCCGGTACTATGCCAACGAGGTGCTCGCTGCATCCTTTGTTGAGAAAATTTTATCTCCTTTACACGCTTCTGTTCTTTAAAATATTTCCTTATTTAAAACTTATTATGACTATTGAATTTTCTATCACCCGACGCGTTGAATTTAGCGAAACCGACTTGGCCGGTATCATGCACTTCACCAATTTTTACCGGTGGATGGAAATCTGCGAGCATGAATTCCTTCGCAGCCTGGGCCTATCGGTTGATATGGAAGATGAAAATGGACGATTCGGCTGGCCAAGGGTTAAAACAAGCTGCCGTTTTAAAAGGCCTTTGAGGTTTGAAGAGGAAGTGGAAGTCAAGTTGATCATCACTGAAATCCGCGACCGCTCGATCACCTATGCTTTTCAGTTTTGGAAAGAGGAAGGGGGAGAGCGTGTAAAAGCAGC
>ERZ807291.4470-NODE-4470-length-18566-cov-43.198260_pt1 | contig 18566 bp, 18 predicted proteins | sample MGYA00521257_ERZ807291 | MGnify/ENA primary metagenome ERZ807291 (study PRJEB31413, sample SAMN03169783) | marine metagenome | biome: Marine; feature: Water; material: Subsurface seawater | place: North Sea | collected 2011-04-28 | depth 1 m m ... | reverse complement strand
ACAGCTTAATTGATAATGTTTGAGCTTCAAGTAAATCTTTCTCATTAAGCTCATTTATAAGCTCATCTCTTTTAGTTTTTGCCGTTTTTATACCCTGAGCAACCGCAATACTATACCATGTATAAGAATTAACAAAATCTGCTGGTTCTAAAAATATTTCATAAAATTTTGCAATTTGAATTATTGCTCGTTTATCTCCATTAAGAGCTTTTTTTTCTAAAAAAACTTTTAAATTGTCCTTGATTTTTACTATTTTATCTTCAGTAAGGTAATTATTTAATTTTTCTATTATAATTTCTGATTTTTTTAACCCACCAAGTAATGCAGATGATGACCAAAAATAAGAATTCTCAAAATCTTGAGGGGTCAAATCACCTGAAAACAAAATTTTAGAAAATAAAAGCTGAGCTTGTATATTATTATCTTCACATAAAATTTGAAGTTCCTTTAACCCATCCTTAAAGTTTTTTTCTTGAAGAAGCTTATAAACATTTTCTAAATTTTTATTCTGTTCATTGGCTAAAGTTTGATCTGAAAAAGAAAAACAGAAAAGGTATAAAAAAATAAAACTTATATATTTAAAATTTTTGAAACAACTATTTAAATAGCTTAACAAAGTTTACCTGCCTGCCAACATAACTAACTGTAATTGAACAACTCTAACCTTGAAGTTGGAATTTTGCTTTTTTTCATAAACTATAATTTTAGGTCTATCAGAGTTTGGCTTTTGAAACTCTAAAATCATATCTTCAGGTAAAAAAACACCATTTTCATTCAAAACATCATTAGGATTTGATTTAAAATCTTCCTTAAATGTTTTATCAATCCAAATTCTTGCTAAAACTCTACCTAATATGTCAGGTAAGTACTTTTTAACATCCTCTCTATTTTTTAAATATAAGTCCTTATCAACTAATTGTAATGCTTGGTTAATTTCATTAGGATTAAACTTAATAGGAAGATTTGATTTTTTATCATCGATTTTTATTAACTCTGTACTCTTAGTTGATAAACTCATTTTTGAAATTTCCCCAGATGTTAAAAAAATATCAACGACTAAACAACAATACGATCAAAATAATATTTTGTTTATAAAATTTTATTCTACAAAAAGTCAATGGCATAAATATTGCTCTATAATAACCCTATAGGAGTTATTACATGTTATCAATTTTAAAAAGTGCTTTAAATGCTAACTCAAGAGAAATGGGTATAGTCTCTAATAATATTGCTAACGCAAATAGTACAGCTTTTAAAAAAAGTACCGCAAATTTTGAACATATTTATTCTATTCATAAATCTACAGACCCAGACACATTTTCTGGTCAGGGTGTTGGGATAAGCGATCCTCGTATACAAATGAGTCAAGGTTCACTTCAAGAAACTGGAGGGGCGCTTGATCTTGCTATTACCGGTACTGGGTTTTTTCCAGTAATACAAGGTGATCAAGTAGACACACCTTTTTTTACAAGAGATGGCTCATTTAATATTACTTCAAAAGGTGAAGTGGTTACAAATGATGGATTGAAAGTTATGGGTTTCTTAGGAGATGAAAAAGCTGTTTTAAAAAATTTAATAATTCCAACAACAAAGCAAAACGCTGATCAAACAACCTCAATTATTTCAAATGTTAATGTAGCGTCTAACGGCAAAATAACGGCAACATACGGACTTGATGAAGAAGTCGTTATTGGTAGTTTCGCATTAGCTTCTTTTGTAAATGGTCCTGGACTAACACCAGTAGGAAACAACCGCTTTCAAAATAATAATAAATCTGGATTACCTACGTTTGGAATACCTATGAACGGCTCTTTTGGGAAGATTAACGCTGGAAATCTAGAAAGAGCAAATGTTGATATTACGTCAGAAATGGTAACTATGTTGAAAACTCAGCAAGCTTTTTCCGGTGTTTCACGGTTACTTCAAACAGAAATTGACATCTCTAAGAGACTTATTGATGGTTAATTTAAGGTCTATTGAATCAAGTTTTTAATTATAAAAGCGGTATAAAGAATTTATATTCATTAATATCAGACACTAACTGCTTATCTAAAAATAGAATTCCATTCTTATTAATATTTAATTTATCATTTATCATTAATTCTAATCTTGCTGGACGTTCATTCTTTATAGAAAGTTGTTTTTGTAGAGATTTAAAAAAATCATTTTTAACCTGAATGGTTCCAGTCATTATTGCTCTTTCATATTCAATGGTAATTTTATTTCTGAAGTTCTTTGATTCATTTACAATCATCATATTGCACGTTCCTCTAGCAACATTTAGAAGACTGCATGAGAGATAAAGACATTCTATTAAATGTAAACTATTATAATGCGCATCTACAGTTTTAATAAGCATTTCTAATTTTTGCATGTAAATTTATATTTCTTTACTAAGATTCTCTCTTATTTTTTTGATGGCTGAAGTTTTTATCTGAGAAACTCTACCAGTCGAGACTTCCATAACTTCTGCTATTTCGTAGATATTTAATTCCTCAACAAAATATAATTGTATTATCAAAGCTTCTTTTCCATCAAGCTTTTTGATAACCTCTTTTAAACTTTGTCTTAGTTCAGTGTCATTTATCTGTTCTTCAGGGTTTAAGTCTTTGGCAACAAACCAATTAGAGTACTCATCATATGAATCGTCTAAACTTCTTGAAACACTTGCTTCAAAAGCATTCTTCCATTCAAAATATTTTTCAGTTGTTATACCAAGTTCATTAGCTATTTCGTATTCATGAGGTTCTCGGGCGAGTTTGTTTCTTAGGGTATTCATAGCTTTTTCAGCACTTTTTTTGATACTGATTGTTGTTCTGTCTAAATTAGAGCTTTTCCTTAAGAAATCAAGAATTTCACCTCTAATTCTAATACTTGCATATGAAGCAAAAGAAGCATCACTTTGAGGGGTATAATTTTGAGCAGCTGAAATAAGTCCAAGCATACCTATTTGAATAATATCGTCTATTTCAATTACCGCACTCACTCTACCGTGCAAATGCCATGAAATTTTTTTAACTAAATTCGTATGATCGTTTATTAATTGATTAATATTTGGTTTTACAATTTTAGAATAACTATTCATTTTCAATCTTCATAAATTTGGTTAATTATCAAAAAACTTTATAGTTCCTGTTTTGTTGTTTCCGAGGGATAATAAATTTTTAGATATTTCATTAAATGCATTTTTTTCTGGACTCTCAACCTTTGAGGTCATTAAGGCTGATCTAGATATAATTGAATTTTTTATTTTTTGAGATGTAGGTACATGACCTAAAAATTTTAAATTAACATCTAAAAACTTATGGGTTATTGATTGAAACTTATCAAAATTTAGCTTTGCTTGCAGAGGAGAAGTTGACAAATTAACTATAATACCAAAATTATTCATTTTATAGTCTAAGAAAGAGGTTTTAATTAGGCTATAGGCATCTATAAAGCTTGTAGGTTCACCAGTAAGAACAACTATAACTTTGTCTGCAGACGCCATAAAAGTCATTGATGATGCCTCAGCACCTGCGCCTACATCAATTATCATGAACTCTGGTTTTTTAGAAATATCATTAAAGCTTTTGATAATTTTATGACGTTCAAGATCACCTAAATTCAATAAATTGTTAATTGCATTTCCACCAGAAACAAACTTCAGATTATCTTTAGTCGTTGTAATGACTTTTGCTAATTCTAAATTACCATTTATAAAATCATCTAAGGATAGTTTAGGATTAATACCTAGTAAAATGTGGGCATTAGCCATACCTAGGTCAGCGTCTAAAAGAAGAGTTTCTTTTTTTTGTAAAGAAAGACTTAAGGCTAAATTAACAGCTATTGTTGTTTTCCCCACCCCACCTTTTCCAGAAGTGATTGCAATTGTAGTTGTCATAATTAATCCTGATCTAAGATCTATATACTAATGTCTTTCATATATTGTGCCAAAACTTCTCTTTTAGCAAAAGCTAATGACCCAATAATTGATTTTGAACCTGATAAAACACCAATTTTACACTTTAGTTCACCTAAAATAGATAACTCTTCGGATCCAATGTTAGCCTCATCTAGCTTAGTGAGTGCAATTGTAGGAAATGAGTTCTCAAACGACTTTATTATTGATTTTATCATATTCCTATTCGTACTTGCCTGAAGAGCTATTATATTAGAACATTTTTTATCTAAGGTTAGTTTGTTGATGTACTCATGGTATCCTTCTGCATTATTATTTTCTTGAGAAACGTCTATTATTAATTTTCTTTGAGTTCTATTAGCCTCAATAAATGTTATAAGATCCTCTAAAGAAGATATTGAATTTACATTCAAATTTAATAATCTTCCAAAGTTAATAAGTTCGGAATGATTTGATGATTTTGGAGCGAAATTTACTATTGAAAGTTTGTGTCTATCATTACCCACAAACTTATGATCTAGAACATAAGAAGCAATTTTTGAGCATAAAGTAGTTTTACCAGAACCACTGGGTCCATTTACAAAAATTAAATCAGAATTAAGTATAGTCTCTTCAAATGGCGTAACTAATTGCTTTGATAAATAATGATAAAAAGTTAGCTCAGGATCAATATCTTCTTCAATTAATACGTCTTTTTGAAATTCTGAAATAATTTTTTTAGAGTATCCTTTTTTTAATAATTTAAGCGTTAGTGACCGACTGTAATAGGAACTTAGAGTATCCATGTCGGATATAATCATGTTCTGTAATAGATTTTCTATTTTGTTAGTAAAAATTTTAAATGTTTCAACATCAACATACTTTGTTGCAGGTATAATATTGTTTTGATTTTCAAAGCTAGCTGATACGTCTTTGTCTTTAATATTATTTTTCTCAATAACTGATTGAATTTTTCGACTTTGAGTTTTTTGCTCTAAATTTTGATTTGTAAATAAATGGCTAAAATTTGATTTTTGCTTATTCAATTTTTTTGCGTTTGAAGTTGCTAAATCCTCAATATTATTTGAGCCTAAAATATGAATTTTACCGTTAATTTTTTCTGTTTTTAGTATTACAGCATCTTTACCTAGGACTCTTGATATCTCGTCCATTGCAGATAGGCTGTCTTCAGCAATAACTTTATGTTGTGTCATTTTTTTCTCCGTACTTATTAACTACTTGTTAATCTTTATTTTGTTCTTCTGAACCAATATTCGCTACAACTTCAATCTTTTTGTTATCAGGTAACTCAGTAAATGATAGGACGTCTAGAGTTGGAATATGCTGTCTAAGCATATGCGACAAATCGCGTCTTATAACAGGAGCAGTTATCATAACAGCTTTCCTGTTTTCACTTTGTAGTTTTTCAATCACGTTATTTATAGCAGTTACAATTTTTTGAATTAAGTTAGCCTCTAAGATTAATCCATTAGCCCCTGTTTGTTTTGCAATATTAACTATCATTTGTTCTAATTCTGCTGAAAAAGTAATAATGGGAAGAGGACTATTTAAAGGCGCAATTTGTTGTATCAACAATCCTGAAATCGTTGGTCTAACAGCTTCAGCCAATTCTATAGGAGACATATTTTTAATATTTTGGCTAGCTAGAACCTCTAATATTCTCTTCAGGTCACTAATTGGCATTTTTTCAGCTAATAATGATTTAAGAATAGATGTAAGTATATTTAAGGGTATTAATTTTGGAACGGCAGATGATACCAATTGTGGAGAGGTCTTAGATAAATTATCTAAAAGTGCCTGAACATCATCTTGTCCAAGTAACTCAGAAGCTTGTTTAGACAAAATTTGGTTTAAATGTGTAGCTATTACAGCCTCTGGTTCTACCACCATATATCCTAAATTTTCGGCTCTTGCTTGTTGATGAGGTTCTATCCAAGTTGCATCCATATTAAAACTCGGATCTTTTACATCAGTGCCTTCTATTTTTGTTTGAGCACTATCACCAGGTATAGCTAAAAGTAATTGTGGGAAAATTTTATCTTCTGCTACAATTTCCTGTCCAATTCTAATTCTGTAATGGTTAGCTTCCAGGGTTAAATCATCTCTAATCCTTACTTGAGGTATTACAAAACCTAACTCTTTAGAAATCTGTTTTCTTACGCCTGTAATTCTAGCTATTAGTGGACCCTCATTCTCGTCATCCACAAGTTGAATTAGTCCATATCCTAGTTGCATGGAAATTGCAGAATTATCAGCTATTTCAGATAAAGAAATAGAATTTTCGTCTTTTACATCTTCTATATCGTTATTTTCATCAGATATTCTTATATCTTCGTCTAATTCTTCAGATTTCTTCCTTAGCATCCACCATACAAAAAAGGTCAAACCTGAACCAAGTAAGAAAAGAGTGTTAGGCATTCCTGGTATTAACCCTAAAAGAAATAATACACAGGCACTAGGTAACCAAGCTTGTTTTACACCAATCTGAGAACCAATTTGCTTTGAAAGGTCTTGGCTTGTAGATACTCTTGTTACAATTATTGCTGTAGCGATTGCAAGAAGCAATGATGGTATTTGAGCTACTAAACCGTCACCAACTGATAAAATAATATAGTTTTCAGCTGCAGTTGAAACGGGTAAATTATGCTGAGCAATTCCAATTATCAGCCCTCCAATAATATTTATTAGAAGTATAAGGATCCCAGCTATAGCATCTCCTTTAACAAACTTAGAAGCACCATCCATTGAACCGTAAAAATCAGCCTCTTTTGCTATATCTTCTCTTCTTTGCTTGGCTTCTTCGCTAGTTAAAAGACCTGCATTCAAGTCAGCGTCAATGGCCATTTGTTTACCTGGCATAGCATCAAGTGTAAATCTTGCAGAAACTTCTGAAACTCTTCCTGCACCTTTTGTAATAACAACAAGGTTAATAATTATAAGGATTGCAAAAACAAATATTCCAACTACATAATTCCCAGCAATAACAAATTCACCAAAAGCTTCTATCACCTTGCCAGCAGCATCTGGGCCAGTATGTCCTGCACTTAAAACTATTCTTGTAGAAGCTACATTCAAACCAAGTCTTAATATAGTTGCAAACAAAAGTACTGTGGGAAAACTAGAAAAATCAAGTGGTCTAAAGGTGTGAATGGAAACCATTAATATTAGTAAGGAAAGTAAAATATTTGTAGTAAAAAATATGTCTAATAAAAATGATGGCAAGGGAATAACCATCATCACCATTAGCATTAATATAGCAACAGGAAGTCCAAAAGGTTTTATTTTTTCTGGGAGTGAAATTGGTCCGCCTAATGTGTTTGTCAAATTCATGACATCTCCTACTTTATTTTCTCTAATAAAAATGTATATATATCAATTACTTATAATATTAATTTTCCTTATGTAGATGGAAGCAAGAACAATGCCAATATGATTTTATTTCGCTTTCATTAAGATTTATTTGTTTAAGTGAAAATTTATTAACCAATAAAATTGGCATGTAATCTGCATAGGTTGTTAAATCAATTTTAATTAAGGAGTTTTGTATGTTGTTCATTAGACCAAAGACTATAATAGTCGGTACAACTTTAGGGATGTTGTTTTTAGGGACAGGGTGTCTTCAAAACATTGCTAACTCTAATTTTTCATCTAGCAACAATTTAAGTGCAAAACAAATTCAATCTGAAAGTGACGGTGTCATAGCCTTAAAAGAGGTTTTTGATAGTTCAGTTGAAAAAATTCCTACTTTGTCAGCTGTCGGGTATGCAGTTGTTTCCAGTCAACCTGGCAGGACAGATGCTCAAAAAAGACTTATGGCTATAAGATCAGCTAGAATGGCTGCTATGAGAGAATTAGCTGAACAAATACATGGCATACAAGTTGACTCAAACACTACCGTTATAGATTTAATGGTTCAAAATGATACTTTTAGAGCTGTTGTTAAGGGGATTATTAGAGGAGCTAAAACTGTAAGAATTAATCCTACAGGTGACGATACTTATGAGACAGTTTTAGAGATAGATAAAGACATGATGCTTATGATGTTAAGAAATGCAAGAAGAACATAAATAAAAAATGTCTTTTAACTTTAAAAATTTAATTCTAATTAAAGCCTACTTTACATTAGCTTTTTTTTTAATAAGTTCTGGTCCATTAGTGGCTGATAATCACTCTAGCTTTAAACAAGTTGAAGCTACAGGAAGAGCAATATTGATAGAGGGTGATATTAACACTTCTCGAAAAAGAGCTTTGGAAGATGCGTTATACATTGCCGCGTTAAGAGGTGGTGCAAATATAGATGGGTTTTCTGCTATTAGTTCAAATACTGTTATAAATGATCACTCTATTGTTAAAGCTACGAATAAGGTTATCGATTTTAAAATATTATCCGAAGAACAAAATAAAGAATTCTTAAGTATTAAAATTAGTGCTGTAGTTGGTAATGAATTAGTTAATAAAAATTGTAAGAAAAGACCGCTAAATATAACTTTGCTAAAGGGATCTTATGATGTTCATTCTAATGTGCCCTCTAAATTAGCTAGATATACCCCCATATGGTTTAAAAAAATATATGAAATTATTCCCAAGATACCAAATGTAAAGACTTCAAATAGACATGATAAGTCACTTGAGAGTCTTAAAAAGTCAAATGTCAATTCTTCCTTTAACTACAACGCTTTAACTAAAGGCTTGCCTAATATACAAGCTGGGGATTACAGCATGGTTCCATCATTATATCTTGCTGCGATGAGTGGTAGTGACATTTTTTCAAATTATATGATTAAACTGGAGCTAAATATATATAGAGGTCCTAATTTCAAATTAGTTTCAAAAAAGAGCTATGAACTACCTATCAAATACCAGTTTGATAGTAAATTTCAATTCTTTAAAAACATCTCAACCCTAGATATTAATTATGTTGACAAAGAAGTTAGTAAGTATTTTTTAGAAAATATAAATAGTTTTTTACTCGAACTAAATTGTCAACCTTTAGAGGGAGTTTTAGCTATAAATGAAGGAAAATTGATAGTAGATTTGGGTAAAAAACAAGGTCTTAGACAAAAGCAAATAGGAATTGTAAAAGGCTTAAACATTGAAAACTCTATGCTAAACAATAGTTCCGTTATTGTTCATACAAGAGAAGTTTATGACAATTATAGTGTTTTACTTCCATTAAATGAAAACCTTAAATTAGCTAACTTAGACAATATGACTGTAGAGTTCGTGGAGTAACGTAATGAATATTTTGTCTTTATTAAAATTTACTATCATTCTGATATTTTGCTTTTCTAAAATCTCTATATCCGAACCATTTGTTGTTTTAGAGTATAGGGGTCAAATAGATAGGGGTGATAACAGTTCAGATAATTTATTTTTAAGAGATTTAAATTATAGTTCAAAACATACTGTTTTAAAAAATGAAACATTAAGTGACATAATGTTGAATTATTATGGTTCAAAATCTTTTAATAAAAATATCTTAAGTTTAGCAATTGTGCATTTTAATAAAAAAGCATTTGTTAGAAGTAATCCTAACTATCTCTACTCAGGAAAACAACTTTATCTTCCAAGCATTAATGAGATAAAAGGCTTAATTATTAAAAAAAATAAAAACCAGGATGAAAATCAAAATAAATCGCCACTTTCCTCTCAAATATATTTTTTTGGAGGGTAAAAATTGACTACAGGTCTTCTTAAAATTTTGATTTTGACAACAATTCTAACTTTTTTTTCTAATTTTACTTTTGCGCTTTCTGGAAAGGAAATTTCAACTCAAGTTTCTAATTGGCTATCTTCTAAAGGTGTTTTGGGGCAGCCAATTTTTTCAGGTAACCGTATTTATAAAGACTGTGATCAAAAACTTCAGATTAGTAAGTATTTAAATTCATTTAAAACAGTAAAAGTAAATTGTCCAAATAATGATGCCTTGGACTTATTTATAAGAATAAAATTAGATGAAAAAATAAAGACTAATTCAAGATTAAAATCGAAAAAAATAGAAGACAAAAACCAATTTAAAAATAAAACAAAAGTTTATAAAAAAGAAAATAAAGTTATAAAAAAATACAAAGTTTTTAAAATGAATAGGGGATTAGAGAAAAATTCTGTTCTTCAAGATGATGATATTAAAGTTGCTTTTTCGAGTAAATCTTCACAAACTTCATTTTTTAAAAGTAAAAACGAATTAATAGGAAGAAAATTAAATAAAAATTTAAAAATGGATCAAATATTGCATCCTAGACACCTTAATACAAAGTTTGACGTCAATAATGGGGATCAGGTTTCGATTGTATCAAATACTAAGACTATAGCAGTAACAGTATTAGGTGAAGCTCTCGGTTCAGGAAATTTAGATGATTTAATTCGTGTTAAAAATATTAGAAGCGGCAAGGTAATTAAAGGTTATATAAAAAAAAATAAAATAATTAGAGTTTTTCGCTAAAATAAAAATAAATAATGTCGTATTAGTGTGTGCGGAGATAAGATTATGGATAAAATATCAAATAATACATATAGTAATATACAAAAAAATGTTTCTAAAGGTAAACAGAGCCATGAAGCCTCTATTAAAAGTGTATCAACTATTAAGTCTGAGGTAAGTGATAATGTTGTTGATCTGAATCAGACTAAGTTACTGGCAGCTAGTTTAGCTAAATCTGCCCCTGTTGATGGTGATAAGGTCCAAAAAATTAAAGACGCAATCTCATCAGGTAACTATCCACTTGACCTTGATAAAATCACAGATGCGCTTATGCAGGCTTATAAAGAAATGAAATCATAAATTTTTAAAGTATTTATTATGAATAAAATTGAAGAATTTACTTCTCTACTTAATAATTTAGATGAGTTAGATAAAAAAAAATTTAACTCTTCTGAATTCCAAATAGTTAATAATAAATTACAGAAACTTTTAGATGAAATAGCATCTAGGAAAGTTGAATTACAGAAAGATAATTTCTTTTTGGATAATAAAAATATGTTTTTAGAAATAATTTCTAAGATAGAGTCTTTACAAGATAAAATGATACCCAAAGCCGAGATTATAAATTCATTTTCAAAATCCCAGCTTTAATTTTTACAAATTATTTATAGCAATTTTCAAAAAAATGATGAATATGAATTTATGATTATAGATTTTTTGTTGTCAAATTTTGAGATTTTGGTTTTTTCTTCTATTTGTATTTTAGTTATAGGGTTTTTATTATTATTCTTTTTTCAAAATCAAAATCATAAACAAGAAAAAGAAATAATTTTTAAATATGTTGAAGATCTCAATAAATTTAATAAAGAAATAAAAGAATATCTAATTGTCATAGGTAATTTATTAGACCAACAAAAAAAAGAAATTACTAAAGCCTCAGAAAAAATAATATTTATTGAAAGAGAAATAAATAGATTGAGTGAAATTAAAGGATCTGAAGATGTGTTAACGAAAGCCATAGAGATGGCAAGAGAAGGGAGCACAAGGGAGGAAATAATAAATAAGACGGGCTTAAGAGAAGACGAGGTAGAAGCAATTTACACATACTATAGAAAGTAGATTTTAGGTTTCTTTTTCTTTATCCTTTTCTAAATCCTCTAATAATATAGCTTTATCTCCTTCAATCATTTTCTTAGCATCTTCATCAGTTACATCAATTTGAATTCCAGAAGGAAACCTAACTCCATTAACCTCAGTAGTTTCTTTTATTTGAACTCTTACCCATTCTACAGGCACATTAGTCGGTTTCTTTGAACGCTTTATTATTTTTTCAACTATATTCCCAGTATCACTTTTTTCTTCTTTTATATAGTTATCGTTGGCAGTATTCTCGTTAATTATAGCTTGTATTCTTTGGTTTAATACAGAAACTCTAGCCGCCAAACAGGCGATGTTAAAAATTAGATTATTTTCCCGACTAGAAACCTGTTTTATTTTTAATGCTAATTCTTCGAGCTTTAAATTCTCAAATTCGTCTAAAAGCTCTTCTTTTTTATCTAAAATCTTTTCTGATAAATCCATAATAAACACCTTATACTATATATCCATTACGACAATTAAAAAAATTTTAAAGTTTTTACAAAAATTAAAATCAGTGTCTCTAAAATAATTGGCATTTAATTTGCAATTGTATACTCGAAATTAGTTATATTAAGAGTTTTTAAGATGGATGCGATTAAGGATCAATTATCTTTTTATTCAAAAGCCTTACAATTAAGAGGCAAGCGTAATAATATTTTAGCTTCTAACATAGCTAATGCTGCTACGCCTAATTATAAAGCTAGGGATATTAGTTTCTTAGATGAATTAAAGAAAGTAGATAGAGACGGTCCTATTAAGACATCCCATGAAAGTCATATTGTTCATAATTCAGGAAAATCCTTCAACGAGGTTTCTTATAGAGAACCTCTGATCACATCACTTGATGGAAATACAGTAGAATTAGCAGTTGAGCAGATGCAATTTGCAGAAAATTCAATGAGATACTCATCCACTGTTAATTTTCTAAATGGGAAAATAAATAAAATCATGTCTGCAATTAGGGGTGAATAATGGATATTAAATCAGTCTATGATATTGCGGGTAGAGCAATGGCCGCACAGTTGGTTAGATTAAATACTGTTGCTTCAAACCTAGCTAATGCTGGTTCAACTACGGGTGACCCTAAAACAACTTACAGACCTTTAAAGCCAATCTTTGAAACTCAATATAGTGATTTAGTGAAAAAAAATGGTATTGCTACGGTCGATGCGGTTGAAGTTCAGGAAATAGGTAGAGAGCCTATTAAGTCATATATGCCAGCACACCCTGCTGCAGATGAAGCTGGTTACATATATAAAGCTGCCGTCAATGTAGACGAGGAAATGGTTGATATGATGGAAGCATCAAGACAATACCAGAATAATGTCGAAGTAATTACCACTCTAAGAGCATTAACTATGCGAACTTTAAATATTGGAAAATAAGGAAAAATAATGTCTGAAATAAACTCTTCTAATCAATCACTGAATAACATTTTAGATAAATTAGGTATAAATTCTTCAAAAGAAAAGTTTGCGCCTAAAGAGACCAAAGATCAACTTGGGCAAGAAGATTTTTTAAAGTTAATGACTACACAGCTTCAAAATCAAGATCCATTTGCACCAGTGGATAATGCTGATTTCATTGCTCAGATGGCACAATTTTCTACAGTTACCGGTATAACTTCTATGGATCAAACTATGAAATCTGTTAGTGAGCAACTCTCAGAGATGAGGATTGCTTCAACAACACAGTTGATGGGGCATTCTGTATTAGTTCCTGGAAAGTTTGCTAGACCCGATAAGGATGGTGTTATAAGTGGAGTAGTCGATTTACCTGATACAGCGTCAAACTTAAATATTATTTTCGAAAATAGTGAAGGCGAAGTCTTGCATCAAGATACATTAGGCACACAAAAAGCTGGCTTGGTAGGGTTTGAATGGAAAGATTTACCAGAAGATATTAAGTCTTCAACTGTACCTATAACTATTAGAGCGTTTACAGGCAATGTAGGTGACACCGGAGAACTTTCTACCCAGGTCTTTGCAAGCGTTTCTGGAACTTCCAAAACTGAAAATGGCGTTATGCTAGAAGTAGAAGACTATGGAATGGTTGATCCTTCACAAGTTGTCAGATTTAAAAATTAATATATTTACTAGGAGAAATTAGAGATGTCATTTTATACCGCTCTTACTGGACTAAACGGATCGCAGGCTGATATTTCAGCTACTTCAAACAACATAGCTAACGTTGCAACGACAGGTTATAAAAGAAGTAAAGCTGAATTTGGTGATATTTTTGCGACCTCTCCATTACAAAACAGTTCATCCTCTATTGGTTCTGGTACAATATTAAAAGGAATTAAGCAGCAATTTACACAAGGTAACGTCTCATCATCTCTTAATGCTCTTGATATGGCGATTTCAGGTCAGGGCTTTTTTGCATTGAAGCCGTCATTAACGACTAACCAAACTGTTTATACTAGGAACGGTTCTTTTTCAGTAAATAATGATAGATACGTTGTTGACTCGGCAGGTCAGTTTGTGCTCGCACTTCCTGTTTCTGACGATGGATCTGTCCAAGGTGGTGAAATTGCTGACGCCCAGCCTCTTAAATTGGAATTAGAAGCTGGTGAAGCCAAAAAAACAGATAACTTAGAGTTGGCGGTTAATCTACCAGCTTCGTCTACAGTATTTGCTTCTGCTGACGACTTCGATCCTGCAAATCCAGCAACATTTAATTCATCAACATCTGTTACGATCTTTGATAACCTTGGTAATCCGGTGATTGCAACAGCCTATTTCATTAAAACGCAAGCTGCTCAAGGAAATGAAGCAACACATAAGTATCAAACAAAATTTATTGTTGATGGCAGAGAGGTTCAGCCATCATTAACCGAGGCTATATCACCAACTGGACAAACACTTGTTGTCGATAGATTTGGTCAAATTATACCTATGAATGAAAAGCCTCAAATTATTTCAGTTGCTCAGACTCAGCCTCTATTTTATTTAGACGATTTATCCAATAAGACAGTGTCTAAGTCAGCAACAGTTACATCAACTGTTTTAGAAGATGCAGCTTTTACAGCAACCGCTCCATCTATAACTGTTGTAACTGATCCTTTACAATATAATACAACTTATGAGGCTAACCCAACTCTAAATAAATCAACATACTGGGGAAAAGATTTTCTTACAATCAGAGTAGATGATACAACAGGTAGTGCTGGTTTTAAGAGTATAGACATAAGACCAGGTACTTATACAGCAGCAACATTGGCTTCTGAGGTTCAAAGAGCTATTAATTCTGGGCTCGGAGATGATGCTAAATTAGCAATAGATCCTGTTACTGATGGTAGTTTTTCAATACAATTCAACCAACTTGATAATAATGACGAGATACAAACATTATCGGCTATAAATGTAGATTTAATGCAGGATAGTTTTGTAACTGACAAATTATTTACTACTACTAGTGGTATTGAAAACGTGGCTTCGCCAAACTTTACTAGGGAAGAGTTTTTAGCTCATGCTCAATTAAGAATTAATGATGCATTAAACAGAGCAGCTGTTTCAGCAGATGGTTCAACAAACAATTCCTCAACTTATGGTGTAAATTCATCTTTATTTAATAGAGTAACTGGTAAAGCTTTATCTGGTGCCATTAAAGAAACAGAAGTTTTAAGCTTTAATTATAAAAAACCTTCTTTGGATTTAGCGGATGAAAACAACGTTACCACTGAAGAAAAATTTTTACTTCATAGTTATTATAATGCCTCTCCTACATTAAAAGTTTTTGACAAAGCTTTAGACGTGACTGCTGTAGGTGGAAACACGATGGTACAAGATACTAGTGGTACTTTAAAAATATACATTAATGACGCTGATAATTCTATCAGTTCAACAAGTTTTCCAACGGAAGTATATCTTGCTGGAGAGTTTGATACTTCTACTTCTACAGCTAACGATTTGAAATATAACGGTGCAAAATTTTCAGTTTCAAGCGCTGGTACAGACGCAAATGGAAATGAATTTTTAAATCTTAAATCTGATTCAACAGCTGCTATTAATATTACCGATACAAAAATAAAAGTTTTGCATACTGAATCTAAGGACGTAACTGCCTATTTTGAAGGTGGAACAGGTATATTTTCAGGACAAACAGAGCATTTTGGAAGTAATAGGATTGTTTTAAAAGAACTTAATAAACACGCATACTTAAACAAAGACCTTAAACAGCCGGATACTTTGCTTAATGGTGCGATTGCATCTGCAAATAATCCTGCAACAGGTGCAGGTGTAATTACTGTTGATACAACAGCAGGATTTCCATCATCAGGTACTTTATTAATTGGATCTGAACAAATATCGTATACTGGCACGACAGCTACAACTTTTACTGGTATTACTAGAGGAGCTAACGGAACGACTGCAGCAGCTGCTCTTGATGACGCTACTGTAAAATCAGTTGATTTTTCTGATGGTATAATGAGTGGCTTTAAAGACATTCTAAGAAATACAACTTTATCATCAGTTCCATCGACAAGAGCGACTAATGCTCCAAGTGAAGGCACAAATGTTATACATGAAAAAACAGGAGCATCTACTTCGGGAACAACAGCTCTTGTAGTGGATGGTGGAACAAATGGTATTAGAGTTGGCGATATTGTAGTTGGTGCAGGCATAACTGCTGGTACATATGTAAGTGCAATTAATCACGATACATCTACAGTCACTTTGAGCGCAGTAACTACAGCAAATTTAACAGGAACGACAACAACGGCTACAGGTACAAAAGTTTCATTTATGTCAAGTAACCATACTATAGGTACTGGTGCTACAGGACAAACTGGAATAGTTGTAGCTGACGCAACTAATATAGCTGTCGGTGATTTGGTTTATGGAACTGGTATTGCAGCTAACACAACTGTGGCAGCTGTTTCTGGTACTACAATTACTTTAAGTGCAAACACAACTGCTAATATATATGGCGGAGAATTAAATTTTGTAGATGGCGATGGTCTAGGTGCACAAGTTTTAAATAATGGTGCCGTTGCTCAAGGTGCTACAACCATAGTTGTTGAAGCTAATACAAACATATCAGTTGGCGATGTTGTGGAGGTTGAAGGAGTTACTGCTGGAACAACAGTAACAAATGTAAACGGCACTACAATTACAATTAGCGCGGCGACAACTGCTGCTATTGCTGACAACACCTCAATTTCATTTTTACCAGCAGATTCAGAAATTTTGAATGTTGGTTCTACTGCAGGTTTTACTAATGCCACTGCTGATAATCCCGGAAAGTTTAAATTAGGAAATGAAATTATAACTTATACAGGAAAAACAGCTACTACTTTGACTGGTATTACCAGAGCAGCATACAATACTGAGAGTAATTCTGTTACTGCATCAACTGAAATTAGTTTATTAGATAGTGTAGATAGCTTAGGTTTATCTCAAAGAAAAACAGATATTGCAGCCCAGTTAACTGCTACAGGCACGACTTTAACAGTTGACTCAACAGCAGATTTTGAGAGTAATGGATTTATTAGAATAGGTAATGAGTTAATTGCTTATACTGGCAAAACAGCAACTAGCTTTACTGGTCTAACCAGAGGAGTTGGTGGTACAACTGCTGCACAACACGAGATTGATGCGATTATAACTCAAGATGTCTCTAATACAGATGATTGGGTTGATGAGAATGATCCTGCTTTAAAAATAGCTTATGATATTTCAGGTCAGAATTTTACTTTTCAAGGTATCCCCTCAAAAATTGGTACGTCTACTGCAAGTAAAATGTTCTCTTTTTCAGCCTATGGTCCAGGTGAAGGCAATAATACCAATGCTCTAGGTTTAAAGACACAAAGTAACAAAGCTTCTTCAAATATTGGTGGTGGAGCTGAATTAAAAGCAGAATCAGTTCTTTTTACTGGAGACCAAATAGCTGCAGACACACAAAGAGCTTATGGTGTAGAAGTATCATATAATAACTTAACACGAAGATTTAGTATTGCCAGTGGATCCACTGGTGAAAACATCCCTGCTAACTCAGCTGTTGGAGTGGGTGATGCTGGTCAAGCATCCTCAAATATTGAAATTGGTAGATTGGCAATTGTCGATGGTGTGGCAACAGCTTCTACTGAAGGAACTGGTGGAACAAGCGCTTTGTTAGGTATTAATGCAACCAACGGTATAACAACTGTCACAGCCGATACCGCAGGAAAGGGCCTTGAATCTTCTCCAGCGGTTTTAAGCGGTAAGACATCAAACGAAGATTTATCAGAAGATTTTTTCTTATCAGACGCAGCTGAAGAAACAATATTTGTTGTTAACGTAAACGACATTACTGCAGCTATTCAAGTACCTGAAGGCGTCTACAATGGAACTTCCTTAGCCACAGCACTTCAATCAAGGATTAATCAAATGGAAGATCCTTCTGGTAATACTGTTAACGGTGTAACAGTGTCATATGATACCATAAGTAATTCTTTTTCATTTACCACAGGTACTACAGGATTAAATAGTAAAATATTTGTATCTGGAAGTTCACGTATGGGATTAGATAACCTTGAGCTGGTAACAGGGACAACGCCTTCATTTGTTAATATGGCCAACACGACTGCTACTTCAGCAACTGGGCAGTCACTTTATGTTAATGATGCAGGTACAACAACCACTTTGGCTCCTGATAATGCCTGGACACCTACTACAGATGGTACATTTGCGAAAGTTTTCTTAAGACCAGGGGAACTTACATTTGATACACAAGGTAACTTAGTCAGTCCTGTTCAAAAAGTAGGGTATCAAGGTGACTTTGCCGCCGATGCTGCTGCTGGAACAAACGCACTTTCAATTGATTTAGACTTAAATTTTGACGGTTCAACGCAGTTTGCATCAGACTTTAATGTTAGATCAGTATCTCAAGATGGTCAGACAGTTGGTAAGTTGGATGGACTAGATATTGCAGCTAACGGATTGGTTAGTGCAAACTATACCAACGGACTTAATATCGCTCTTGGAAGACTTGTGATGGTTAATTTTAACAACCAAAACGGATTAAAACAAATAGGTAACGCTACATATGTTGAGACCTCTGTTTCGGGTGTGGCTTCAGTTGGAGAGGCAGGTGCTGATGGTTATGGTACAATTTTGTCAG
>ERZ807291.4460-NODE-4460-length-18581-cov-10.074544_pt1 | contig 18581 bp, 19 predicted proteins | sample MGYA00521257_ERZ807291 | MGnify/ENA primary metagenome ERZ807291 (study PRJEB31413, sample SAMN03169783) | marine metagenome | biome: Marine; feature: Water; material: Subsurface seawater | place: North Sea | collected 2011-04-28 | depth 1 m m ... | reverse complement strand
TCCTCTTCATCGCATTCCTCTTCCTCCTCTTCATCATCACAAGCATTTTGGCAAATATATTGTCCGGTGCCTTTCATTTGAACGATATCCGTTGTCTTCTTACATAAGTCACAAGACGCTTTTCTATTATTTGGTTCTTCTTCAATAAATAGGATATCATTCAATCCGTCATCATTATAATAACCATCACATAGCGTGCATTTACTTAGATTATTATCCGGATCAGAACCAACACAATCTTCATTCTTACAAATGTCTTGGGGGTGTTCTGTCTTTACAATACTCAAACTGTTTGTAAAATCCATAATGCTATTTTTTAAATCGGACATTGTATCTACATCCAATGTAATGCTTTCGTCATCATCTGTCAAATCAATAACATCTCTTCGCCTTTTAGATGTTGTAATGTCTCCCTTATATGTAATACCTGGATAATCATGAAGAATCGCCATAATTGCGTGGTATTTATCTTTCCAAGTATTTTTCTTCACCTTCAATTTCATATTGCGTTTTTCTAATTTTCTAATTTTTTTGTGAAGTTTTTTCACCATTGGTTGCTCGGAAATTAGCGCATTAAGTAGTTCTCCTGACATATTAATTAGATAAAGTAATTAAGTTTTATGTATATTCATAAATATATTTTATGAATCAATTTTTATCAACATCATGTGAATAATAGGTGTTATATTTTTTCCCATTCATACGGAAACAAGTCATCTATGTTATGATGCGAATTTTTAGGTCCAAACCATACGTTGGGATAATACACTTTCTTATTTGGACTTGATGACAAATAAGCACCCCACCACGAAAATGTGCTATTCGCAATAATATGATGATTACATAGTGTCATCATCACCATTTGTTTCCAATCGCATATAGTATCACTTACTTTCACAAAATCAATATGCGGAAACGAATCTTGAATAGTATTAACATGATGTAAAACAATGTCATTATCGTGTTCTTGGCAAAAATATAATACACGAGATATATTTTTTGATTCACAAAGACTTGTCAATGCATCATTATAATATGTAATGTCTAACAAAGGATGATATTCTTGTAAATGCTTATAATCCCCCAATCGGAAATGAACAGCACAAATATCATTTATAACACCATCGAAATATAATTTATTTTCTTGAAAAATTTCATTTTTACGATCATCAAAACGTAACATTTGTAATATTTTTGACATATTATCATCAAAATATTTATAGCTTTGAAAATAGCCTTTTAAATATAACGAATCGTCAAAAATAGGTATTTTGTCATAAGCAAACTTAATTTCTTTGTATATAGACATTTTATGTGGAATGCTGTTCGAATTCTGTTTATTTGTGAATACTACAAATGGTTTCAATAAATTATTCCAATATGTAGGTCGTGGAGTTACACCTGGTGATTTTTCATAATATGGAATGATAATTTTCTTACGATTGTTTAATCCATAGCTAATACACGTGATAATCTGAAATAGTTGATTTCCCATACCACCACAAACGTCACAAGAAACAATACTCATAAATATATTGTATAATGAAACAATATATTTATATTTATAGCCCAAAATGTTCTTTAATTAATTCTTTCTTTGTAGGACCCTTTTTCTTTTCGCTTTCCCGTTTTACTTTATACTTACTTGCGTTCTTAGCTGAACTATTAGTATCGTTATAAATACTATTTGCGAAATGATCTGTATCCTCACATAATTCAGGTATATGACGTGTCATCGGTTTATCAAGCATCACCAATAAATGGTCTGAACTCAACAATTTACGATATTCAGATATCGTCATGTTTCCATAAAATTTATCTAAAATATAATGTGGATTAGGTGCTGGTTTGATATTTTTATGATAATTATATACTTTTGAATATATATTATTTAATAACTGGTATCTCTCAAAACGTGTAGCATCATCAATATGTTCGTTGAATAAGAAAGCGGTTGCACATTGAGGCGTACAAAAACACCCATAACCCATAATATCGTAGTCGTTTATTTCCATTGGAATAGCACAAGCAGGAGTATCAAAATCGTGGCTGCACCAGAAACAAGCACATTTTGATGATACATCGCCTTTATATAACCGGATTTTAAGATTTTTAAGTTTTTCATTTATTGAACGCATATCAATTTGATCTTCGTTATTTGAATGTTGTCCTTCTTTATTAAATTCTGTTTTTACTGATTCGTTATTGTATGCGTTCCCTTGTGAAATATTATTAGAGTCAAAAACAGTAAACTCTTTCGTTTGTTGAAATGTCCGAATATCAGGCGGTGCTTCTGGATTGTAAACAAGATCACTTAATGTATTATCAACATCAATATCTTTTGAATTACATTTCAAATGTAGAATAATATTGTTTACGATTGATGGTTCACAATTAATAATCTCGCCTTTTTCCATTATTTTTCCACCTTTGGGTTTTCTTCCCCTCTTTTTTTGTGTAGGTTTAATTTCGTCTTCAACGATTGGTACAAGAACACATTCTTCTTTGCGTTTTCTACCTCGTTTCTTAACTACTTGGGTATCTACTTCATTGTTATTCATGATTATACATAATTATATGAATGTTATTTAAGTAATTTAAAAATATATTTTTTACTATACTATATGAAAATTACCAAGTTCATAAATAATGATAAAATATCAAGAACAACAATAACTACTATATTCGAATACGCAAATAAATTTTTAGAATCAGGGAATCAGTCAAATTATTGTATAGGAAAGACGATGTGTAATGCGTTTTTTGAACCCAATTATGAATCTGATATGCAATTTGAAATAGCAATGAATAAATTGGGTGGAAAAGTCATCCAACATGATAAAGAGAAGTGTTTCAATAGTGGTATTGAGTCATTTGAAGATAGTATTAAAACAATTCGCAATTATTGTGATATGATTGTTTTATCATATAGCTCATTTCAGTCTATTAAAAATATATCCAAGAATTCACCCATACCTATAATAAATGCTGGATGCGATAAAACAAAAGATATGATCCAATCAATAGTGGATCTATATACATTATACAAAAATTTTGATATTGAAAACGAGATATTAAATGTATTATGTATTGGTAATTTACACGATTGTCTTGTTACATCTTTCATAAAAATATTGAGATTATATCCAAATATCCATACAACTCATATAGAACAATGGGATGAAAGTATAAATGCAAAAAAATATCAAATTGTTTATTATTGTCAGAAAACACCATCAAAAGAAACATTTGACGCAATGAAGGGTATAGAAAAAAATCTGGATAGAATATCAATTATTATGCATCCTAACAATAACAACACGAATGAAATATATGATATTATTGAAAAAAAATCGTGTTCTGTATTTTCAGAACAAAAGAATCTGGGTATATATGTGCGAATGTCTCTTATTTATACTGTTTTATTTAATTTGCAAGATAGCAATTACGACACACTGGAATATAATTATCTGAACCAATTACAATCTGAGATTCATCATTGGTAATGCGTTTTGAAAATAGAGCTCGTGTGCCATTTTTACATTTCATACATAATGACTTGAGTTTCGTTATATTATCGCAAAATGGAATGAGTTCAAGGAAATTACCAAATTTTTTTCTCTTGAAATCGCTATCGAGACCACATACATATACTATTTTTTCTTTCTGTTCTACCCAGTGAATCACCTTCTCAAAAATATCAGAGAAGAATTGGCCTTCGTTGATAATAATAACACTACAATTGTCAATTCTTTTTTCGTTATGTTCTATCACTTGTTCTAATGTTTCTGCTTGTATGCAGTCAATATTCAATCCATCGTGTGAGTATAACCCTTGTTCGGCATATCGTGTATCTTGAAAATAATTGATGACAATTATATCGTGTCCCAAAAGCTTATGTTGCTTATATTTCTGAATAAGCGTTGTGGTCTTTCCAGAAAACATAGGTCCAAATATCAATTCTAAATATCCTTTGCCCATATTTATATGATTCATAAATATACATAAACGGTTATTTTAAATATGTGATATAAGCGAATAATGAATACACCAGATATACCTTGGGTTGAAAAGTATCGTCCTGATTGTTTTGATGATATTATTATTAGCGATATTAACAAATCAATTTTTTCGTGCATATTTACAAAACAACATTTTCCTAATATGCTATTTTACGGTCCACCCGGAACCGGAAAAACAACAACAATCATCAACCTTGTTAACAAATATTTTAAAAATATTGATGTTAAAAATAGTAAGTCGTCTATATTGCATTTGAACGCATCTGACGATAGAGGAATAGACATCATACGAAATCAAATATTACAATTTGTAAATACAAATAGTATCTATAAGAAAGGGTTAAAATTCGTAATACTTGATGAAGTTGATTATATGACGAAGAACGCGCAAACCGCACTTAAACGAGTCGTTCAAAACGTCAATGATAATGTTCGTTTTTGTCTGATTTGTAATTATATTAGTCGCATTGACAACTCATTAAGAAATGAATTTATTTGTATTCGTTTCAATAAATTGCCTACCCAAGACGTAAATTCATTTCTTGTGAATATTATAGAAAAAGAAAATTTGAATATAGATGAAAATGCTGTCTGTAATATACAACGTAAATTCGGTTCAGATGTGCGTTCTATGATTAATTATATTCAACTGAATAGTAATAAGTTACGTGACACACAAGTGCTTCTTGATAAATCAACATTTGATGAAATATACCAATATATACATTTGAATAGAAAAACGCCTTTGATTGTTATTGAGTATTTAAAACAATTATCGTGTGTATACAATAATGATATTACAGAAATTATCAAAGAATATATAAATTACCTGTTAAGTCATCGTAAAACACAGTATTTAAATGTAAAGACGTTGAATAAAATAACCCATATTATTCATCAATCCGATATCAATATAGAACACAAACTCGGATTTCTTGTTAATAATATAATAATATAGACCCGAGCAAAATTGATTTATTATTTAATATAAAGAATAAACAATAAATCATTATAGTATAAAAATGGACCTTGATGAAGAATGGGAAATGTTTCTTGAAAATCCGAATGCGGATGTTGAAACAGAGTTGAAACAAGAAAATTATTCAAAAGAAGAGAATCGTGATGATATTGATCGCTCAATATGTGACGACTTGAATATTTCCACAAATACAAAGGTGGTGTATTTAAACAAAGAAGTAGATATTTACAATATATTTTGGAAGTTACCTATTATACCATACCATACTAAACAAAATGGTATTGTTAAGAAACAGATCAAAGTAGTAAGTAATACCAAAGAAGAGTTTGATGATTATCAAGATCATCTCAAAAAAGAATCATTTTACAACGAATATATTATAAAGCAAATTGATAATCCGGATGCTCGTCGTATAAAATTCAAGGATGAGCGAAAATTAACCGTTGGTATATCGAAAAAAGATTTATTAAGCACAAAGGTCAAACAAAAGAGTGCTTTTTATAATTGTTTCGCAATTACAGTTCGTATTTATACGAATGTATTCAAAGAAATGCATATTAAAGTATTCAATACAGGAAAGATGGAAATACCTGGTATTGTAGAGAAGTCGCTTTTGGGAATAGTAAAAAAAGAGTTATTATGTCATCTTAGAAAATATATGGGAGATGATCTTGAATTTGTGAATACTGATGTCGATCATAATGTACTTATCAATTCAAATTTCAACTGTGGATTTTATGTAAATCGTGAAAAGTTGCATCATATTATGAAAAGCAATAAGTATGGTCTGGAAACATCATATGATCCGTGTAGTTATCCAGGCGTTAAATGTAAATATTACTACAATATTGATAAACCAAACGAAGACCAAACAGGACGGATATCTAAATCAGATAATAACATGACCACAAATGATATTATACTTTCAAATAAGTATTTGGAAATATCGTTTATGATATTCAGAACTGGAAGTTGTTTAATTGTTGGAAACTGTAATGAAGAAGTATTACGATTTGTATACAAATATATAGTAAATTTGCTATTCCAAGAATATCACAATATATGTATTAAAAATAAAGAAAAGTTTGTCAAAATCAAAAATGATAAATTGAAAAAACGTAAGTTTGTGGTAGACTATAATTATTATAATGACATCATTTTAAAATTCAAATAGTGATCTCGTTATACATTATATTGAATATTTTGGTGTAATTCTGTTTTTTTAACATTGTATTGAAGTCTTCTTTATAACTATAAAATTTCAATACAAGCAAGTCATTGTCAATACCATCACATATTTTAGTAGGGTGAAGTTGATTCAGTGATGATTCTAGTAATTCAATATAATCATTATATGTGAATTTGAAATTTTGTTTCAATAATGATATACAATGAATGACATTTGATATTAATTTCAAATCATATTTTAGATATTTTGGAATATAATAATTACATATATATTCGTGGTTTTCCAATATGAAATCGTGATTTTCCCAGAACATTAGTGTTTTTACTGTTTTAACAAATATATGCTCGTTTGAATCTAACATTTCAATTGTTGAACCATTTGCGTATAAGTCAAAAACTGTCTTTTTATATGTGAAAATTACCGCATCATTTTGATTTAATGCGTAGCTAAGATTGGTATTGTATATTTGTTCTATATATTCTACATAAAAATATTGAGATTGCTGCATGTATATTAATGCTTCATCTGTTTTTTGAAGAACTTTAATTGCATAGTTAAACACATTCAATAATGTATTGAATCCTGAAAATATGATTTCATTTTTGTTTTCAATCTTGTCAAATACATCGCTCGTTTTTATTGCGGTAAAGTATTGAGAAAGAATGGTTGAAAATGTGTTTAAATCATGAATATCCGTTTTCATTATAACATATATAAATAAATTATTTATTTTTCCATTTAAAGATATTATTTTATATTCTAATATAAAATTTCAAGATGAATGTTGAAATCGCAAATAATGACTGTAAACTACCAAGTTCTGAAACAATGAATTATGCGTGGCGTATTTCAATTGTAGAAGACAAACCTATACAAACGGATTATTGGCTTGAATCACTTGAATCCAAGATTATTATTGGTGTTCGTGAAAGTGGTGAAAAGTTATTAATTAAAAATAAAGATGAGTACACAAGTCCTATCGCTAAAATTTTTAATTTAACAAGTGAATATATTGTGATGACTGAAAATACCATTTATATTGTAGATGCTAAAACTCCAGCACGACGCATTAATTCTTAAATGTATAATAATTACTTTTCAATATGATTATTATAGTATTTTTTCAATAGCTTCAATTTGCTCGTTTGATAATGTATTAGGGAAATCAACATCAAATTCTATCACCAAATTGCCAACACCATTGCTTGTTTTCATACCCAAACCTGATGCTACTTTCTTATATCCCGGTATAACAATAACACCATTGTTTTGTGATATATTTTTCATCGACATTGTTTTGCCGTTCAAATGAGTAAAAGTTGTATTAAACCCACATAATGCCTCCTTCAATGTAATTACTCGTTTTATATGTAAGTCGTTTCCAATACGTTTAAATTCGGTGTTGTTAATAATGTTAAATTTTACAATAATATCTCCCTTTAAGTTTTCATTTATACTATGGCCTTGTTTTTCAAATGTAATTGTGTCATTTTCGCTAATACCGGGCGGAACATTTATTACAATACTGGTTTGTTCTGTTACCTTTGTATTATTCACAATCGTCCATCGGGGGAAATTGACTTTTACTTCTTTTCCATTATAACACTCGTGTATATTCAGTGTAATTTGAATTTCCATAGGCGATGGTTTATGTTCCCGAAATGTATGTTGAAATGAAGTCCCATTTCCATTCGTTTGGAAAAAATGGACGTTATTACCGTGCATTCCGTTAAACATTTGTTGTCCGAAAACACTATTGAAAATATTTGCCATTTCAGGAGGCATTCCTCCGTGTGTTGTCTGGTTTCTAAATATATTATTTACGTGTGGAATTCGCCCGTGTCGTTCATCATCATATTCCTTTCGTTTTTCATCGTCGTTTAATGTACTATATGCTTCATTAATTTTTGCCATCATTTCATTAGCACTATGATCTGAATTGTGATCCGGATGATATTTCAATGATAATTGCCTATATGCCCTTTTAATATCTTTGCTGGATGCGTTTTCATCTATACCCAATATATCGTAATGAGTTTTTGTCATTCTTAATATTAATATTAATCTTTCTTTTATACAAGTATAAATACAATTACAAATATAGTATAAACAAATATGAGTCATACATTTTTAAAAAAATATAAACCCAATTGTTTGAATGACTTCTATTTTGATAAAGATATGCAAACAACGATTGAATTATTAATGGAAGTAGATAACTTGAATACACTATTTATCGGTTCATCTGGATGCGGTAAAACATCGCTACTCAACGTATTGGTAAAACAATATTATCACACTGTTGAAAATAAGCAATCCATTCATCATAATTTAATGTATATTGACAATCTGAAAGAACAAGGTATACAATATTTCAGAACCCAATTGAAATCATTTTGTCGAACAAAATCAACCATTAAAAACAAAAAGAAATTTGTTATTGTAGATGATATTGATAATCTCAACGAACAATGTCAACAAGTCTTCCGAAATTATATTGACAAGTATTCGCATAATGTCAATTTCATTAGTGCGTGCTGTAACGGACAAAAGGTAATTGAAAGTTTACAATCACGTCTTCATCTAATCAAAATGACACATTTATCATCTGACAATATCCATACCATTATAACGACAATTATTGAGAATGAAAAGATAGTTATCGATAAGACGTCCATCGATTTTTTACTGAACATTACGGATTTTTCCATACAAGAAATTATCAATTACCTTGAAAAGATATATTTATACGATAAACCCATTGATATTGAACGTTGTAAGTTATTATGTACCAATATCAATATTGACGATTTAGATGTGTTTATATCTTGTGCACGAAACAATAAATTACACGAATCACGAGACATATTACATTCAATCCATGATGACGGATATTCAATTGTGGATATTTTTGATTTTTTATTCTATTACATCAAACAGTCTTCACATATCAATGAAGACGAGAAATATAAACTTATTATAATTATAAGCAAATATATCACAGTCATCAATAATATTCACGAAAATAAAATAGAACTTGATTTATTTACAAACGAAATTATGGATATTTTAACAAAGGTATAAAGAATAAAATATATCATATTCATATGACTCTAATTGTTGATGAATCCAATAGTGACTCTATTGTTAGGAGCGTTATCCAATCATTTTTACAGCGTTCAAAAATAGGCAAGGAAAAATACAATACTACACTTGATAGAGAAGATTTGTCGCTACTTGAATGGATACAGCATTGTCAAGAAGAATATATGGATAGTATATTGTATCTTGAAAAAATCAAAAAAGTATTGAATGATACTGAAATTCCAGACTCAACCATAGAGGATAAGATGGCACACTTACTTACCACTAAAATGAAAAATATATTATCAAGTGATGAAAATCACTACTGTTGTGTAATGGAAGAAGAATGGGCGATAAAAAATGCAATACCCAAACTCTTTTATTATTTACGCGATTTTGTAAAGGCATATCAAGTAGAAATATAAATTAAGCTATTTTTGTGAATACAATACTATTTTCATTCACCATAGTATTGTAGTTTTTTAACAATGTAATTTTTTGTTGCTTCTTTGTTCGGACAACTGTCAATAGTTGGTCTATACTTTTGATTTTAATCATATTCAATCCCAATTTGTGTAAAATCTTTTTCAATACGTTTTTGATTATCATTTTCTCTGTTAACACGTCTTTCAGTGACAGTGTAAAGTTTTCTCCATCTATTTTGACATCATTTTCTAGTATATTGTCAATAATATACGTCTGGATAATATTTCCCATTGATTCACAGTCATTCCCAATTTGTATAATATTTTGCTTATATTGAGAACCATAACAATCTTCACAACTAGGGAATATTTTACGGCGCATTTTCCCACGACAACTCCAATCTGGTGTTGTATCCAGGAAATACGGAATATTATATGTAAACGCACATTCGTATATACAATCCTTGTATAATCTGAGAAGGGGGCGACATACATTTACTCCAAGAATAGTGTTAAGTTCTCGCAATACAATCAAATCGTTGGGATCACGACATCCACGCATTACGTTATTATAAATATTTTCAACAATATCGTCTTTGTGGTGAGCCAACATTACACATTCACAATCATATTTTTCTACAAGTTTAGAATAATATTCATAACGCATTTTTCGGGTTTCTTTTTCATACATCTCTCGTTTTGTTTCGCTTCTTACAAAATCAAATTCAATATATTCAATGATAACATTTTTATGTTTGCAATATTCAATCAGAAATTCCATTTCTTCCTTACTTTCTGAACGATTATTATAATTAAGATGACAACAGTAAATATTTATTTTGGGGATGTGTATTAGAAGTTCAAGCAATACCATAGAATCCACACCGCCACTCAAAGACACCAAGACGTTGTATATATTATTTTTTTTAATATTATTCAATACACACGTGTAGATGTCAGTATTACATATATCAGACGCCAATTTCTCATTCCGTGTATATTGCTCCAGTAGATGTTTATATTTGCTTTCAATTATTTCCATTGTGGGTTTGTATTTATTATATTAGGGTTTATACATTTAGTATTTTTCAATTTTATCTTGGAAGCAAAGACTCATTTTTCTCATGTATATACAACCTGGATATGTCATGTGATAAAAATTTATATATACCATAAAATACTATACAACAGAATGGAATTGTCAAAGAAAATACAATTATATGTAATGTTTCCATTTATATAATATATATTTATTATAACTATAATAAAAAATAAATTCTATTAATACTACTACCATGCAAATATTTCAAACGCCGCTTTGTAATATCGATTTCTTTGATTTCTTAAATACGATTTGTTTACGAACGGATAAATATTTTTTATTTGATTTAAACGCGTTTAAGAAAATGGTCTATCAAAACAGCTATGAAGAATTCAAAGAATTACTCAAACAGCATTATTATCCATCTAAAATACACTATTTAGAACGCAAACTGACATATGCATCTTTCACTACTATCATACGACATATATGTAAGAGTAATCATATATCGTATTCGTCTGAAACAAAATATAGCAATTCAAACTATAATATTGTATACTACATATATTTTGATTAACATCAGGGTATAAAAAAATAACAATTATATATATATAATAATGTTTAGCAATCAAAATATTAAGAACTATGTTTTACCACTTGCGGTTATATTAGGTGTTTCCATGTTTTCCAATAAAATCAAAGAATATCTTCAATCCGAAAGTGATCGCGATGATTATTATTTCGTTCGTAAATATTTGCTTAATGATGTAGGATTTGATGGAAAAAAGAAACCAATTATCTGGATTTATTCAAATTATGAAATGAATTCTAGAAAATGGTCGTCATTCCACGGACGCACAAATAAAGAATTGAATCAACCCTATTTGGTAGAATGCGTTCAATCAGTTATCAATAAATGCGGAGATAAATTCAATATATGTCTAATTGACGATGATAGTTTCTCCAAGCTCCTTCCTGAATGGAATATAAATATTAGTGGTATGATTGGTTGCAAAAAACAACGATATATTCAATTGGGATTATTGAAACTTATTTATAAATACGGAGGTATTAATATTCCGAATAGTTTCTTATGTATTAATGATTTAGATGCGATTTATAATTATTCGCATTATGACGATGTTCCTTTTTTCTTTGAAAAAGCCAATACAACTACATCTTTACTTGTAAATAATACGTCACTATTTACACCCGGTCTGGATATGTATGGATGTCAAAAACAGCATCAAACCATTAAAAATCTTATTGAATTCTATGAAGATGAAATTATAAGAAAACACGACAGTTCTGCTTATGAATTCGAAGGATACATTACAAATTATTTAACCCTTTTGGAAACCAATAAACATATTATGGTATTAGATGGCTCTCTTATTGGTGTTAAAACTGAAGATGGTAAACAAATGATGATTGAAGATTTACTTAGCGAATCAAAGTTACCAGTCATATATAATTCATTTGGTATTCTTATACCAGCCAATAAGATATTAGAACGTTCTAAATATAATTGGTTTTCCGTCTCGTCTATGGATGAAATATATACTTCGAATTTAATTATCGGAGATTACTTCAGAGCTGTCAGTCATCAGAGTTCTGACTTGAATAATGTCACACAAATCTAATTTCTATTATTAGGTATAATAAAAATATCAAACTTTTTATTATATTCAAAGGTTATTCAGTGTCATTTATTGCTTCTTTTGTGTTTTGCGCTTAGATGTTTTGTTCTTTTTAATCTTGATTGCGCCGAATTTACCTTTCTTTGCTGTATAGCCGTGTTTTTTCAAGCGATTTTCTTTTTTGGCAGATTCACTCATACGGCGAGATACAATACGACCCCATTTGTTGTATTTTAAATCACTTTTTGTTAATCCACCCGATGTGTGCTTCGCACTTCCGTGCATAACCTCGGCACGAGAACCTACTGCTTTACCTCCTTCCATCTTTTCGTGATGCATTATATATTGGATATATATTTTATTTTGTATTCATTGTTTGATATTGACGAACATATTCAGCATAACGCATTTTTTGACTTATATTTGGGTTATTACCTGATGTTTGCTGTTTTACATAGCCTGTAGTGTAAGCACACGCTTGATTTTGGCAAAATTTATTGATATCGAACATACTTGGCATATTGATATTTACCTATATAAAATTGATTCTAAAATAAATTAAACAGATTATTACATATTATTATACCATGAGTAGTGACGACACATCCCTTGCTAAACAGTATCAGCGTAAGACTGACAAACAACATATTCTTGATAATCCCGATACATATATTGGTTCCGTCGAAAATGTAGACGCCAATCTTTGGATTTTCGATGATAATGAAAACAAAATGAGCCACAAAACAATTGAATATATTCCCGGCCTATATAAGCTTTTTGATGAAGGTATTGTCAACGCAAGAGACCATGTAATTCGTATGATTAATAGTCCTATTCTTGATAAAAAATTTGTATCTCAGATCAACGTAAATATTGAAAACGATAAAATTACCCTATTTAATGATGGCAACGGTATTGATGTTGCTAAACACCCAGAATATGATATTTGGATCCCTGAAATGATTTTCGGTCATCTTCGCACATCTACAAACTACAACAAGGACGAGAAACGTATTGTGGGTGGCAAGAATGGTTTTGGTTTCAAGCTTGTATTGATTTGGTCCACCTATGGATACATCGAAACAGTCGACCATATCCGGGGACTGAAATACACACAGGAGTTCAAAGATAATCTTGATGTCATTTGTCCGCCGAAAATTACTAAATGTAAAACAACCAAGCCATACACTAAGGTGTCTTTCGTTCCTGACTACAAACGTTTTGGTATTGACGGTATTACAAGTGATATGATGGCACTATTGAAGAAACGTGTTTATGATATTGGTGCTGTGACCGATCATTCTATCAAAAAAATCAAAGTGAATTTCAACGATTCGCTCATTCCTGTAAAGAATTTCCAAAACTATATTGATTTGTTTATTGGTGGTAAAGGAGATAATAAGCGCATTTACGAAACATCAGATGAACGTTGGGAATATGCTGTTGCGTTGTCTCCTAATCAAGAATTTATGCAAGTATCATTTGTCAACGGTATTTGTACTTCCAAAGGTGGCAAGCACGTTGATTACATCGTGAATCAAATCACACGCAAACTTGTTGATTATATTGAGAAAAAGAAGAAGGTCAAGGTAAATGGTAACGCTATCAAAGAGCAGTTGATTGTATTTATTCGGTGTGATATTGAAAACCCCGCATTTGACAGCCAGACCAAGGATTATATGAATACTCCGGCATCCAAATTCGGTTCGTCTTGTTCTGTAAGTGATGGATTTATTGATAAGGTGGCGAAGATGGGCGTAATGGAAACCGCATGTAGTATTTCTGAAATCAAGGATATTAAAGCCGCAAAGAAAACCGATGGTTCAAAGACAAAGACTATTCGTGGCATTAACAACTTGATTGATGCCAATCAAGCAGGAACTGTTAAATCCAAAGACTGTATTCTTGTGTTGTGCGAGGGACTTAGTGCTATGTCGGGTATTGTATCCGGCTTGTCAAGTGAAGATAGGAATACAATCGGTATTTATCCATTGAAAGGTAAGTTGTTGAATGTTCGTGGTGAACAAGTCAAAAGAGTCAACGACAATAAGGAAATCAGCGAGATAAAGAAGGTTCTTGGCCTGGAAACAGGTAAGGAATATACCACGCTTGATGATGTCTATAAATATTTGCGCTATGGAAAAATTTTGATTCTTTGCGATCAGGATACAGATGGTTCGCATATTAAAGGATTGTGTATCAACCTTTTCCATAGTGAGTGGCGTTCGCTCGTTCAAATCAAGGGGTTTTTGTCGTATATGAATACTCCCATTCTTAGAGCGAAGAAGGGCAATGAAAAGAAATTGTTCTATAATGACGGCGAATATAATGTATGGAAGGAATCCATCGGAGGAAATACAAAGGGATGGAATATTAAGTATTTTAAGGGTTTAGGGACTTCTACCTCAATAGAATTTAAAGAATACTTTGCAAATAAGAAAATAGTAGACTTTGTGTATACGGGTCCAGAAAGCGACGATATGATTGATAAAGTGTTTAACAAAAAGCGCGCCGACGACAGAAAGAAGTGGCTCGGACAATATGACAAAGAAGCTTTCTTGAATACCGAGCTCACTGACATAAATTATGAAGAGTTCATCAACAAAGAACTGATTCATTTCAGCACATATGATTGCGGTCGCTCCATCCCCAGTATTGTAGATGGATTGAAAACATCTCAGCGCAAAATTCTCTATTGCGCTTTTAAACGACGCCTATTGAATGAGATTAAGGTCGCACAATTCTCTGGTTATGTTTCAGAACATAGTTGCTATCATCACGGTGAAGCCAGTTTGAACGGTGCTATCGTCAATATGGCACAAAACTTTGTAGGTTCAAACAATATTAACTTTATGAGCCCGAACGGTCAGTTTGGAACACGCCTACACGGTGGTAGTGATAGTGCTTCTGAAAGGTATATCTTTACGAATATTGAACCAATTACTCGACATATCTTTCACGAGGCCGACGACCATATTTTAAAATATATGGATGATGACGGTATTGGGGTTGAACCCGAATTTTATGTTCCTATCATTCCTACTGTTCTATTGAATGGTGTATCAGGTATTGGTACAGGTTTCTCATCTACTATTCCACCATTCAACGTAGTAACCATAATTGATTACTTGATGCGTCGTCTTAACGATAACGAACCAGAAACAGTTGAATTTATTCCATATTATGAAGGATTTAGAGGCACAGTTGAAAAATACGGTGACGATGAACGCAAGTTCCTTATCAAAGGTGTATACAAGCGCGAAAGTAACGATACCATTTTGATTTATGAACTTCCGATTGGCACGTGGACTATGCCATATATTAGTTTCTTGGAAACGCTCGTTGATAATGTAGATAAGAATGGAAAGAAAAAGACTCCTGCTATCAAAGATTTTACATCGCTCAGCACCGAAGCACTTGTTAAGATTAACGTCACCTTCCCGAAGGGCAAACTTGATGAATTGGAAAAATCTATTGATGAATATGGCATTAATGGTGTTGAAAAACTACTCAAACTCACATCAACTACAAATATTAATAACATGCACTTGTTTGATCCCAAAGGACGACTTCGAAAATACGACTTGATTACTGATATTTGCGAAGAGTTCTTGATTACACGTATCCAATTCTATCAAATTAGAAAAACGTTCTTGATTGATGTATTGAAAAAACGTCTTCTCAAAATGGTGAATAAAGCCAACTTCATTATGCAGATCTTACATAATCAAATTGATCTTCGTGGGAAGTCAAACGATGAAGTATGTAAACTTCTTGAAGACGAAAAATACGACCACATTGACGGCGACTACAAATACTTGATTAAAATGCCTATGGATTCAGTAACAGAAGAAAATATTGAAAGCATTATGGGTGAGCGTGCTGACTTGGAAGATGAACTCAAAATCCTTAGTGATATGAGCCCCCAGCGTATGTGGTATTCTGAAATTGAATCATTAAAATCACATATTAATCGTTTCAGAATTACGCGCCAAAGCCGTATTATGGGTCACACTAATACAACCAATCCTAAGCGCAAAAGGGCAAATCGCAAAGTGAAAGACAGTAGAAATATGTTGGTAGATAATGATTTGATTGAAGTTCAGGACACCACAGTAAATGAAAATGATGAAGAATTGCTAGAAGATTTGCGTCGTGTGGACGTTGTCTATGGTGTTCCTCATGGTGCGGTCAAAAATATGAAAGATCACGAACCATCTGCGTCCGATACAATCACTATTGAAGAAGTTGATGAGGAGGTCCAAGAACCTCAAAATGAAATTGAAATCATTGAACCTCCAAAACCCGCACCTAAAAAACGCGGTAGAAAAAAGAAGGAGGACAAATAGATTTAGTTGAAAATATGTTATAATATCATTTTTTTCTGTATATTAGTATATAATGATGACATCTCTCTGTAAAGGAAAATCCGTTGCTAACCCCAACAAATGCAAAAAAGTTAAAGGTTGCAAAGTAGCAAGTGGCAAATCTCGCACATTCTGCCGCAAATCAAAAAACAAAACCATGAAAAAAGACAAACCCGCGAAAAAAGCTAAGGCACCCAAACGTCGCTCCGAAGTTGCGCGTCTTAAAGGCCACAACAAAAAAACCGCGAAGGCACTCAAAGCCCTTGCATAAATATTTATGATTCAATACACTTAAATAATTGATTATAGTATATCCATATTTTTATAATCAATTGATGGACTTTTTTTCACAACTTACGTCTAACCAAGTATTAGAAGGCTTTGCAATGAATATTCCTCAACCAAATACGCACGTTGCATTAATTACGGGGATTACGGGTCAAGATGGTTCGTATTTAGCTGAACTACTCCTTAATAAAAATTATATTGTTTATGGTATCATACGACGTTCTTCTAATATCAATACCCAACGCATCAATCATATTTTTGATAATAAACACATGAATTTAGTATACGGAGATTTAACAGATACAAACAATATCAATTCCATTCTTTCTGATATTTCGACAAAACACCGATTTATGAAGCGTTTAGAAATATATAATTTAGCCGCACAATCTCACGTTAAGATTTCATTTGATATGCCGGAATACACATCTAACGTTGATGGACTAGGCACACTCCGTGTTTTAGATGCGATTCGCAGTAATAATCTTTCACACATTACACGATTTTATCAAGCATCTACAAGCGAACTCTACGGAAAAGTCGTTGAAACGCCTCAAAATGAATTAACCCCTTTTCATCCACGCTCACCATATGGTGTTGCTAAAATGTATTCGTATTGGATTGTTAAAAATTATCGCGAAGCCTATGATATGTATGCATGTAATGGTATTCTATTCAATCATGAAAGTCCTCGTCGCGGTCATAACTTTGTCACACGCAAGATTACACGCGGTCTTGCTGCTATTGTAAACGGTCATCAGGACTATATTTCTTTGGGAAATCTTGACGCATCCCGTGATTGGGGACACGCCGAAGATTATGTATATGGTATGTGGCTTATGCTACAACAAGACAATCCCGATGATTTTGTCCTTGCAACAGGAGAAACCTATACAATTCGTGAATTCGTAGAAGAGGCGTTTGCTCTACAGGACATTTTCATTACATGGCAAGGACACGGATTAAATGAAGTGGGTGTTGATGAAAGTGATGGACGTATTTACATCAAAGTGGATAAAAAATACTTCCGTCCGAGTGAAGTAGAATTACTACACGGGGACGCATCAAAAGCATCTGATGTTCTTGGATGGAAACCGGTCACATCATTCAAGGAACTTGTCAAACAAATGGTGGATTACGATATTGAAAAATATTCGTCCCCTTGAATTGGACTATTTGGCACTATAATGTTATATAAATATATGTAAGATTGATATTGTTCGTGTGGACTTATCCAGTGCTTTATAATTTGGTTATTATGACCCAAATTATGAATATGAATCTTTGAAAAATCTTGTTTCTTTAATGTGGTTATCACTTCATTAAATCCAATTGTAAATACTATTTCATTCTTTTTCATTTCCTCAGGTTCCCGAATATCTAATAGATTATTCAAATTATTATGAGAACATATACAATCCATGATATATCCGTGTGATCGTTCGCAATATACCTTTTTGTGTTGAAAGATATATAACCCTATTATATTGGTCTTGTATGACAATATATAAATTTTATATACTGGGTTATTAGGTAATGTATAGA
>ERZ807291.4457-NODE-4457-length-18590-cov-4.502401_pt1 | contig 18590 bp, 16 predicted proteins | sample MGYA00521257_ERZ807291 | MGnify/ENA primary metagenome ERZ807291 (study PRJEB31413, sample SAMN03169783) | marine metagenome | biome: Marine; feature: Water; material: Subsurface seawater | place: North Sea | collected 2011-04-28 | depth 1 m m ... | reverse complement strand
GCTGAAATTGCACATGGCACCCGTAGTAGAGGAATACATCGTGCAGCTCACCATGGCAACACGAAACCCCGGCGCCTACGGCGAAGACCTGGCCAACTGGATAGACTACGGCGTGTCCCCAAGGGGAACTATTGCCCTTGATATCTGCGCCCGCGCCAACGCATTTTTGTTGGGAAAAGACTTCGTCTCGCCCGATGACGTGCAGGCAGTAGTGCATGACGTGTTTCGCCACCGCATTATTGTGAGCTTTGAAGCAGAGGCCATGGGCGTCGACGCCGATAAAATCTTGGATATTCTAGTACAGCGGGTCGCTGCAGCTTAAGGAACGACATTGTTTAAGGATAGGAACGACATTGTTTAAGGATCGACTGTGGCAAAGCGCCTGACCAGCCCAAACGAAGAATTCCGCGCCATGCAGGAATATCGAGGCGCATATACCGATCTGCGTGACCTCGTTCGTTTGCGATATGCCGCCAGGGAGATGGCCGATCTTACTGGTAACAAAACTTCAAACCCGCTGGCTGGGCTTCTATCCTCAAACTTCAGGGGACGAGGCATCGATTTCGCTGAGGTTCGCGTTTACCAACCCGGCGATGATGTCAGAACAATAGACTGGCGTGTAACAGCCCGCACTCAAGTGGCCCACACGAAGGTTTTCCAAGAGGAAAAAGAGCGTCCCGTACTGATTCTGGTAGACCAGTCTGCTTCTATGTATTTTGGCAGCCAAGTGACCTTCAAATCAGTCCTCGCCGCGCGAACCGCCGCCATCATTGCATGGTCTGCCCTTGAAAGAGGTGATCGCGTTGGTGGGCTTGTATTCTCTGAGAAAGGGCACCGGGAAATCCGGCCTCGGCGAAACAAACACGCCGTACTCCGACTGTTAAATGAACTGCATGACTTTAATCACGCTCTCAAAAAAGAATCCGCTACAGAGTCAGCAGCTTATAACGATAACTACTTTACTGAGGCGATCTCTAACGTTAGGCGGGTTACAAAACACGGCAGCGTGATTTTTATCATCAGTGACTTCACAAACTTTTCAGAAGAGTCACGTATCCACCTGCAACCATTGGCGCGACATAGTGACGTTATTGGTATTCATATCTCTGATTCTCTAGAGCAACACCTGCCAACCCCGGACCTTTACAGCATTACTAATGGCGCAGAGCGAACCAGGATCAACACTGCCAGCGGCAAAACCCGTGATGCCTACGAGCGCGGTTTCCAGCAGCAAATAGCCGCTATACAAGAGGAGTTTATGCGCGTGAAAGCGCCGCTTTTAATGCTGCAGACCCACCAACCCATACTGGCTGGCCTGAATCGCCAGGCCAGTTTCGCGGCGAAAGTGTAACTCGTGGCTGCAGCACCACCAGTGACCGCTCCCCCAGCTGGCATGATGCAACAGGCGACGGATCCGCTGGCGCAACTTCGGGATATTCACGCGCCGGGCATGATAGAGGCGTGGCCACCGGCACCAGGCTGGTGGATCCTGGCTGCGCTCGGCGCCCTGTTGGTGATCACCGGGCTCACTTGGCTGTTCCGCTACTGGCGCGCCAACCGTTATCGCCGCGAAGCGGGACGTGAACTGGCCCAACTACTTGAAAACTGGCATCAAGACGAGGACGACCTGGCGTACTTAAAGGCACTTCAAACACTGCTAAAGCGCGCCGCCCTGACTAGCTTCCCGCGGGATGAGGTAGCCGGTCTAACAGGAGAAGCCTGGGTCCAGTTCCTGGACCGAACCACCGGCAGCCAGGACTTTAGCATCGGTGAGGCCGAAGTATTAATAGATGGAACCTACAGGCCAGACGTCTCGGTTGATATTGAAAGCCTGCATCTGGTCGCAAAATCCTGGATCCAGAAACATCACCCGCGTCATCTTGAAGCAGACAAGCAACGACTTGATGCCTTAACCCTCAACCGAGCGGGACAGGTGACATGATCGAATTTTTGTGGCCATTAGCAGCGCTCGTACTGCCGTTACCTTTTCTGGTCTACTGGCTGGTGCCGAAAGCCAACCGCCAGGAACCGGCCCTGCAGGTGCCATTTTTTGGCCAGGCGTCATCTTACAGTCAAGGCATAAGCAGCGCTCAGGGACGTTCTTTTATACGTCGCCTGCTCATGATTCTAATGTGGTCAGCCTTGGTACTCGCTGCCACTCGCCCGCAGTGGATTGGCGAACCCATTTCATTACCCACCAGCGGCAGAGACCTTCTATTGGCAGTTGATATTTCTGGCTCCATGGGCGCGGAAGATATGAAAAAAAATGGCATGACCGCTACCCGACTGGCCGTCGTCAAAGACGTTGTCGGCGACTTTGTTGAACGCCGTAAGGGAGACCGACTAGGGCTGATCCTATTCGGCACGCGCGCTTATCTGCAAACCCCACTGACTTTCGATCGCAATACCGTCCGTGCCCTGTTAACCGAAACGCCGCTTGGAATTGCCGGCGGCAAGACCGCTATTGGGGACGCTATTGGACTAGCCGTGAAACGATTGCAGGAAAGGCCCGCCGAAAGCCGAGTATTGGTGCTTTTGACGGATGGCGTGAACAATGTCGGCGAAGTCGACCCTGTACAGGCCGCCAAACTCGCGGCCCAGGAAGGTATTCGCATTTACACGATCGGCTTCGGTGCAGACGAGATGGTTGTGCCAGGCTTCCTGTTCCAAAGAACGGTTAACCCATCCGCCGAACTGGATGTCGAAACCCTCACCCAGATCGCGCAGTTGACCGGCGGCATTTTCCAACGCGCGCGGTCCAGCGAGGAACTCAAGTCTATTTACGAGGCCCTTGATGAACTTGAACCAATCGAACAGGACTTGGAGACATACCGGCCGGTACGGTCACTATTCTGGTATCCACTCGCCTTCACTCTTGTTATGACGCTGCTGTTTAGCCTGCTGCACCCGACTATGACCAGTTGGGTCACTAACCTTTGGGCTTCGATTAGCTTTCGCAAAAAACAGAATGAGGTAGCAGCGCCATGAATGATGCCCTGCTGGCAGACTTCCTGGCCAACTTCCATTTCCTACGACCCGAGTGGTTCTATGCGCTGATACCCGCAGTGCTTTTGTTTGCCCTGCTTCGCTATCGACAAAGCCACCACAGTAACTGGGAGAAAGCGATTGATCCTCAGCTTTTGTCCCACATCCTGGACAACCCGGACAAGGTCGTTAGTAAAAGCCCCTTAACTTTATTGCTAGTGGCGTGGCTGCTTGCAACCCTTGCCGTTGCCGGACCAGTTTGGCGACAGACATCACAGCCGGTTCACGAACGCGAGGACGCACTGGTCGTTATATTTGATTTAACACGCAGCATGCTTGCAACCGATGTGAAACCTGATCGACTGGTTCGCGCCAAGCGTAAACTGATCGACTTACTTGAGCTGCGCGAAGAAGGCGTCACTGCGCTGATTGTCTTTGCCGGTGACGCTCATGTTGTCTCCCCCTTGACTGACGACACCAAGACAATCGCGGCAATGATCCCGTCACTATCACCCGATATTGTGCCCGCGCCCGGCAGCGCGCTTGCACCGGCTCTGGTCAAGGCCGTCGATTTGTTCCGCGATGGCGGCACGGCAAGCGGCCGGATCCTGATCATCACCGACGAAATCCGCGACGTTGTGGCGTCTCAGCGAGTGGCCCGGGAGTTCCGCAATGCCTATCCTGTCTCGGTCATGTCAGTCGGAACCAAGGAAGGCGGGCCGGTGGCGCTGGTCAACGGTCGTCCAGAGGCCGGTTACCTAAAGGATACCCGCGGCAACATCGTCATACCCAAACTGAACGCCAGCAGTCTTAAGGATTTTGCCGACCTGGCCGGTGGTCGTTACTCACCCATGACATTGACCGAGGAAGACCTGGGTTACTTGCTGGCTGAGCAGCCACTGCTGCAAAATGACGCCTACCGCGAAATAGAGCGAGATTTTGACGTTTGGTTTGAAGAAGGACCATGGCTGCTGCTGCTACTTCTGCCATTAGCCGCGCTTGGCTTCCGCCGCGGGTGGGTCTGGGGCATCGCTCTAGTGATCATCCTGCCTACTAACGACGCTAAAGCTTCACTCTGGGATGACCTCTGGCAAACCAAGGACCAGCAGGCCATGGAGGTAATGTCAGAAGGGGACGTTGAGGCAGCCGCGGCGCTGTTCGAAAACCCCGAGTGGAAAGCCACGGCGAACTACCGCGGAGAGAAATTTGAAGATGCTGCCAGCCAATACGGCGGTATAGACACAGCCGATAGCAAGTACAATCTGGGTAACGCGTTCGCAAAACAGAACCTGTTAGACGAAGCTATCGAGGCTTACGACCAGGCACTGGCTGCGGACCCTGACAACGAAGATGCAAAGTTTAACAAAGCCTTGATCGAACAGCTGCAGCAACAGCAACAGGAACAGGAACAGCAAGACCAGGACGGCGAGGACTCCGAAGAACAGCAGGACAAAGAGCAGGATCAAAAGGACCAAGAAGAGCAGGAAAAAGAACAACAAGACCAGAAAGAGCAACAGGAAGAACAGGACAGCCAGCAAGAGCAGGACGAGAAAGAGCAGGAACAACAGGAAAAAGAACAGCAAGAACAGGCGCAAGAGGAACAGGAAGAACAGGCCAACCAGAAACCTGCTGAAGAAGAATCTGAGCCTCTGGATGAAGAAGAAAAACAAGCGCTGCAGCAGTGGCTGCGACGGGTACCGGACGACCCCGGAGGATTATTGCGCCGTAAGTTCCAAATGCAATACGAAGAACGACTACGTGAAGGTAAGGTATCGAGCAATGACTCTACAACAGACTGGTAAGTTACTGATCGCAGCAATCATGTTGCTTGGTAATGTCGCCTGGGCAGGCCTGACGGCAACCGTGGACCGAAGTATTATCTCGGACCTAGACTTGGTCACCCTGACTGTGCGCGCCTCTGACCAGGCCGCAGATGCCAATGTCGATTTTTCGTCACTGCAGCGCGACTTCGAGATCATCACAGAATCAAACCGACAAAACAGCTCTATGTCGATCATCAATGGCAGAAGAACCAGTGTCGTCTACAAAGATCATGTGCTGACGCTTAGTCCGAAACGCATGGGTAATCTATTTATCCCCTCGTTTAGCGCAGGCAACGACCGCAGCCAACCGATTACGATTCGTGTACAACAGCAGACTGCATCACAGCGCCAGCGAATGAACCAGTTTGTGTTCTTCGAGACGTCGGTCGATACCAACAACCCCTATGTTCAGGGCCAGATTATTTACTCGGTCAAACTGTTCTATACCGACGCGATCGGCGGCGACTTCCCGGAGCCACCCAACCTGCCAGATACGGTGGTAGAAGCCCTGGAAACAGAAAAGCGTTACGAATCCATCGTCGACGGCCAACGCTATTACGTACTAGAGAAACGTTATGCACTGTTCCCACAGCGCAGCGGCACGCTTGAGATCCCGCGCGAACGATTTGTTGGCACACGCGGCCGTGGCGGCGTCTTTTCCCAACGCCAGAGAGTAAACGCCACCTCTGAATCGCATACGATTACCGTTAAAACCATCCCCGCATCATTTTCCGGAAAGAACTGGATCCCTGCCAAGGCACTTGGGGTAAAGGAAGCCTGGACTGAAGCAAGCCCTGTGTTCCGCGTGGGTGAACCCGTAAACAGGCAACTAGCGATCAGCGCCATCGGCCTTTCAGACGCGGTATTGCCCCAATTGGGCGAAATAAAAATCGACAACGCGAAAGTCTATGCGGATCCACCCGCGACTGAAAATAGCATCTCGCCAGATGGCATCACCGCATTGCAGATCACCACGGTTGGCGTTGTGCCAACCAAAGAAGGTAACCTCACATTGCCCGAAATACGCATCCCCTGGTGGAACACACAAACTGACCGCGAAGAAGTCGCGATCATCCCGGCGGAAACTTACAAAGTACTGCCTGCCCTGGGCGAAACGAACAACATAACCACAGTCACTGTGCCCCTATCAGAATTGAACCAACCCACGTTCATTTCTGAACCTATCAAACCTTACTGGCAATGGGCTGCAATCGCGTTTGGGTTTTTTTGGCTACTTTCCAGCTGGCAGTGGTTGATACTGAAGCGCAAGGTACGCGCAATGGAATCCGCAAATGTCACACGTCATGAGGTCCCGGCCTTGCGTGATCCGGACGAATCACGCGAATTTGGTGAACTGAAAAAAGCCTGTACCCGTAACCGTCCCGCTGACACCCACAGACAGCTATTCCTCTGGGGCAAAGCCCGCTTTCCCGAAATCCATTCCGTACTGGACCTGTGCCGATTAGACCCAAGACTTACTGAGGAAATCTCCCTGTTAGAAACGCACCTCTTCGGCGAAGGCGACAAAGGTTCATGGCGCGGCAAAGATATCCTAAAGGTGGCAGGCGAACTGCGTAACCGGAAAACCCAAAAACATAAAGACAGCGCACTTGAGACCGAGTTGAACCCCATCTAATCCGCTTATCTCAACCGCAGCGGCCACCACCCGACCGACATCTCGACCGAAGTGGCCATCACCCCGCCGTCATTTCGACCTAGGTGCGCAGCCATGGCGAGGAGAGATCTCCAGTCCCGCCAAAACAGGCTCCATAATTACAATTCTCATGAAACCGCCAGTCAAATCGAAAACCGTGCCGCTGTTTTTACAGAAAGAACTCGCATCAAATTCAGCCATTCGCCAACCTCCTAAACCTCAAAATCCTCGACAATGTTTGCCCCAATCAACAAGAAAGGAAAAAAAATGAGGGAATTAACCAAACAAGAAACACAACAGGTCAACGGTGGTGGATTAGACTGGAGAGCAGGTGCTTCAGCGGTGCTTACTTTGTCCATGTGGTCACCTGCTACGGCTTTTTTCGGTGTTCCGATTGCAGTCAGCATGTATGCTGTTTCAACGTTTTATCAGTAAATAAACGAGGGGCCGATACCGGCCCCAACCTCGGAGACAAAAAGTTGAGAGTTTGGGACAAAAGCCTAAAGACCAGCGCTGGGATTCAGGAAGAGCCGCGAATTCACTACCCAATACTCGGCTATTACAAAACTGGAACTAAAGCGCTTGAACAGCTCCTGCAGAACGGTAATCCACTAAGCCCGGTACTGGTAGAAATACCAGAGAACCCTGGCGTATTAGCCCACCCTATCAACTTGCCGCCTGCATTTTCCAGCGTCTTCTTTATCAATGCTGTGAAGAACCGCAAACACATGATCGTAGTCTCAGCATGCTATACAACCGCTGCCATCCTTCTGGGATTAATCTGGGAGTCCTTCGCTGAACTCACGTCCGTACCCGCCATACTGACCGCCACAATGTTTTTATACCTGTCCCTCGATTACTATTCTGTATTTCGCGGGCGCGAGGACCTTGCCGAACGCTGCACTTATTACGGCTGGATATTTAGTCGTTGTCGCCCTTACCTGATCACCGCCATCGTGTTTTTCATCGCTTCGGGAATTACACAATTCATCTTGGGGGGGGATGATTACCTTGATCAATTCGGCATGTACTTTGACCTACCTGATAACCAATACTACCGTATCCTTACCGGCTCGCTGGTGCACAGCCAGGCGGCCCACTATCTGACAAATTTTTCCTTCGCGATCGCGGTTTCGGCAATATGTGGACCTTCCCTAAGAATGAGCTTCGTCCCGCTGTTTCTAATTGGTGGAACAGTGTCGTTCGGAATGACCCTACTGATCGAACCCTACCTGAACTATCCAGATAGCCTGGGTTTGGTTGGAACTTCAGGCAGCATCGCCGCCTTACTGGGCGGCCTAATGGTTCTGATCGTCAAAAACCCAGCTAGCTACCCAAAGGGACTGTTCTACACGATCACCTTTTTCTTTACCCTGGGACTTGTTATCAGCGCTTTTTTTGACAGCATTATAAGTCTCTCTTGTCACTTATTCGGAGCAGCGGCGGGCTTAATCTGGGGCTTGTTTCTTCCTGACTACCTTTCATCGACAACAACAAACTAAGCGATTCCAATCGCAATGACCCCAACAGCGTCATCTAGACCAGAGTAGCGCAGCCCCCAACACCGTCATATCGACCGGTCTGTCATAGCCACAGAGCGGCAATCTCGGTACCCACCGGGCAAGCAGGCAATTTCTCTGTTTCTGGTTCCTGCGGCACCTGCCGTCGAATAACGGCGTATGGTTAACCGCTAACCTCGTTACAGGCGCTTGGTTTCAGGCGCTTGGTTACAAGCTCTTGGTTACAATCTCGTATACATCGGGTGAAAGGCCTTTAACATCCAAAATACGCTGCAGTTCGTCCTTCATTTTTGCCTGTCGCCCGGCGTCAAACTTTTTCCAGCGGGTCAGGGGCGCTAAAACCCGCGCCGCCATCTGGGGATTGATAGCGTTAAGCTCAATCACCTGGTCTGCCAGAAACGCATAACCGCCACCATCCGCGGCATGAAAGTTCACGATGTTCGCCGCTGAGAATTGTCCGATCACCGCCCGCATTCTGTTGGGTACCTTAATATCGAATGCCTCGTGGCTCATCAATGCCTTCACATCATCAAGCGTGCCTGGTAGCGGGCAACTCGCCTGGATCGCAAACCACTGATCAACCACCAGCGCTTCGTTAACCCATCGGTTATAAAAATCAGCCAGTGCTTTTTCTTTTGGCGCCTGCGCAGTACTAGCCGCTGAACCAACCAGCGCACGAAGCGCCGCGCTGGTGTCTGTCATGTTGTTGGCAGTGGTAAACTGGTCGACGCAGAGTTGCACCATCTCCGTATCGTTAGGCTGCATGAGGTAAGCCAGTGCTACATTCTTAAGGGACCTTTCTGCAATCTGTCCGGCATTAGCCTCGTAGGCGACTTGCTTTTGGTTAAGTTTGTAAACCGAGAGCAAAAGCCCGCCGAGCTTCTTTGCAATGGTGTTCCTGACAAGGCTCCGGGCCTGATGAATTGCATCGATGTTAGCCTCCCCGGATAGCTGGATCAGGTAGCTCTCTGCAGGCAGCACCAACATGTGTGCAAGCATGGCCTTATCAAGCGTGGGATTCCCGTGGCCATCCACTGCCTGCGTTAGGTTCACATCAAACGCGCTGACCAATCGCGCGTCGACGCTTGGCGTTGCGCCCGCTTCAATCTGCCCAACCATCTCCTGGATTACGTCTACCGCGAGCCGCTGGCCCGCTTCCCAGCGGTTGAATCCATCCGAGTCATGGCTCATCAGAAAAGTCAGATCATCACGGGAGTAGCTGTAATCCAGTTTCACCGGCGCAGAAAAACCGCGCAGCAGCGACGGCGTTGGCGCCGATTCTATCCCGCGGAACACATACTTCTGTTCTTTTTCGGTGACATTAAGGACTGCCGAGAAACCTCCAGTATCATCGATACTCGCTACATCCAGATCCATCACAGGGAAACGAATGTCGCTACCCTGTTCATCGAGCAACCCTACTTTGAGGGGCAAGTGGTAAGCGTCTTTGTCTTCCTGGCCGGGTGTTGCGGGGCAGGATTGCGCAACGTTTAGCGTGAATGTCTTTGCCGATTTATCGTAATCACCTGTCACCTCTAAAACGGGCGTACCTGCCTGGCGATACCAGACACGGAACTGGGAAAGATCCACGCCACTAGCATCTTCCATCGCCTTGACAAAGTCTTCCGTGGTGACCGCCTGGCCATCATGGCGATCAAAATACAGATCACTGCCGGCCCGGAATTGTTCGGCTCCAAGCAGGGTTCGGATCATCCCGACGACTTCCGCTCCTTTTTCGTACACCGTTGGCGTATAAAAGTTATTGATCTCGATAAAGGCGTCCGGGCGAATCGGGTGCGCCATCGGTCCGGCATCTTCTGCGAACTGCGCGCTACGCAGCACCGCGACATCATTCACCCGACAAACCGTGGGCGAACCCATGTCGGCAGAAAACTGCTGGTCACGTAAAACAGTAAAGCCCTCCTTTAAGCTCAACTGGAACCAGTCACGACAGGTCACACGATTGCCAGACCAATTGTGAAAATATTCATGGGCGACAACACTCTCTACTCTCTGGTAAGCCGCATCGGTCGTAGTATCAGGCCTGGCCAATACACAGGAAGTATTGAAAACATTGAGCCCTTTGTTCTCCATTGCGCCCATGTTGAAACTCTCTACCGCAACGATCATAAAAACATCCAGATCGTATTCTCGACCATACACTGCCTCGTCCCATTTCATGGCGTTCTTCAAAGACACCATTGCGTAGTCGACCTTGTCGATGTTGTGCGCCTCTGTAAAGATCCTTAACGTGACTTTACGGCCACTCATGGTCACAAATTCATCTTCAACGTGTTGCAGGTCACCGGCAACCAGGGCAAACAGATACGCCGGTTTCATAAATGGATCCTGCCAGGTAACCCAGTGCCGCCGGCCATCTTCACCCCGATCAATGTCGTTGCCGTTCGACAGCAACACGGGGTAGCTCTCCTTGTCCGCGACGACGGTCGTGGTGTACTTGGACATCACATCTGGCCGATCAAGGTACCAGGTGATATTCCTGAAACCTTCTGCCTCACACTGCGTACAAAACATCTCACCAGACTTATACAATCCTTCAAGGGCTGTGTTGTCCTGCGGCTTTATCTGCACAGACGTCGTTAATTCAAAAGCATCAGGGGCTTCAAATATCGAGAGTTCTGCGGCATCAACCTGGTATTCATTCGATCTGAGCACCCGTCCATCAATGGCGACAGATCGGGTATCCAGATCCTTACTTCCATCCAGCACCAGGTTAACCGCATCTTCTGCTTTAGCTTCCGGATTGCGCGCAACCTTGAGTGTAGCAGTCACGGTAGTAACATCCTCATGGATGTCGACATGCAGTAGGGTTTCTTCAATCAGGAATGGCGGGACTTTATAGTCCTTCAAATAAATCGCCTTGGGTTGACCTTCTTTCACACTGGGCTCGCATTACATTTCGGGACACAGATTTTAATCCATTTTGCTCGAAATGACCCCCTGCTCCTGTACACTATTGTTGATGCAAGGTTTCCTTAGAAAGATGTCCAGCCAGCTACCTACAGGCGGCTGCACTCCGCAGAACCCGGTTCAATATTCCCTTCGGTTGAGCGACGACGCTTACCCCTTGAATGAATATATAGGCCAGAGCGTCACCCTGAGACACCTGGGCACTATTGAATGTCTTGAGTGCGGCCGCGCCAGCAAGAAAAGCTTCAGCCAGGGTTATTGTTACCCATGCTTTAAGAAACTCGCCCAGTGCGACCTGTGTATCGTCAGCCCGGAACGCTGTCACTTCGATCAGGGCACCTGCCGCGATGCTGACTTTGCAGCAAACTTCTGCATGCAACCGCACATTGTTTACCTAGCGAACTCATCCGGCATTAAAGTCGGCATCACCCGGCCAGAGAACCTACCCACCCGATGGATCGATCAGGGCGCGGTGCAGGCATTGCCGGTGATGAACGTAATGACTCGGCAGCAATCGGGCTTCGTTGAAGTCGCTTTCAAGCACCTTGTCTCAGACAAGACCCATTGGCAGAAAATGCTGCGTGGTGAAAATGAGCATCTGGACCTGGTGGCCCTACGCGATGAGTTACTCGCAGAACTTAAACCTAAACTTGACCCACTCATCCAACGTTTCGGCATACAGGCCATACAGCCAATCATGAACGCAGAGGTGCAAACACTCACCTATCCGGTAGAACAGTACCCTACCAAAGTTGTTTCACTTAATTTAGACAAAACACCTGAAATCTCTGGCACCCTACTGGGTATTAAGGGCCAGTACTTGATCTTCGATATCGGCGTCATTAACCTGAGGCGATTTACCAGCTACGAGGTCGAGGTCACGACAGGCGCGCCTGCCCCTGTCTTGCAAGAAGGCCAGTTAAGCCTCCTATAACAAAGCCGCCGATCAATCCGCCCAGGTGGGCACCGTTGGCAAGCGTGCCTAGTCCCAGTAAGTCGATCACCCCGGTAAAACCAATCACCAGATAAACCAGCATAAAAATGTAGATGCCCTTGGGTACGCCCATGTCCTTCGAAGGCACCAGCCGACTCCAAATCAACGAGTGACCCAGCAAGCCAAACACTACCCCAGACATGCCGCCAAACAAGCTTGGGCCAGACATCAAATACTGCGTTACATTCGCCGAGAGGGACGATGCAATCACCACAACAAACAGCACAATCGCACCGTTCATCAATTCAATTTTCCTGCCGATCTCCCAAACCCATAGAAGATTGAACACAAGGTGAAGCCAGCCGAAGTGAATAAACATGGGGGTGATAAAACGCCACCATTGCCCCTGCTCAACCGTGTAGCTCATGTTGGTGAAATACTGCTCGCCGTTGACCCCTTCGATTGCCAGAAACATCAATCGTTCGAACAGGCCATCAATGGCACCGTCGTCCAGGCCCATACCCACAGGAAAAAGCAGGACATTAATGAAGATCAACGACAGGGTCAGCGGAAAACTGCGGGCGGCGCTCAACACTCGCGGAATTATCTTCATCTGAGCCCGCACCACAGGCGCCTCATCCAACTCAAGTTCGCCTGAGGTGTATTGCGAATAGGCAGCATGAACAAAAACCCGTTCTTGTTCACCCGGCACCCAAACCACCTGATTCATGCCTTGCTCGGTAATCCTATGCCTAACCCCACGGGATGACAGAAACCTGCTGAAGGCAGCAAGGTTAGTATCAGAAGGAATTTCGAGCGCATTAATCAAGTGAGATCCTAGAAAAAGGGATTGTGCAAGGGAATATGTATTCGGTATAAACTGGTAGTCTACGCCAACGCTGCTTCGCGAGCATAAGGTTTCTGCAATCACGCTTGGGTTTCCGTCGAACTAAAGTTGGCGCGCCGCTCGCAGTACCTTCATATCGACTTGGGCAAAGTCGGAACAGCGCGATCTTTGTCATCTTGGTTTATGGTGCAAAACGCTGGCACAGGGATATTTCGAATTTAACAGAGCATAAAGAAACATGATTGAAAACGCAGACCAACAAGTTCTGTCCCAATTGACCCGTTGGATCAAGGCTGGCAAAAAATCTTGGCTAGCCACCGTCGTTAAAACCTGGGGCTCATCACCGCGCCCTGTGGGGTCACTGCTGTGCTGCAACGAAGACGGTCACGTTGCAGGTTCCCTTTCCGGCGGCTGCATCGAGGAAGACCTGCTGGAAAAGATTACCAACGGTGAACTTGCCACGACAAAACCTGAGGTCATGCTTTACGGCAAAACGACTGAAGAAAGCGAACGTTTCGGCCTGCCCTGTGGCGGCCAGTTACATATCGTTGTTGAGCCACAGATGGACAACAGCAATCTGGCACAGTTTGAAGCCATCACCCACCGTCTGGCGCAACGGGAATGCGTAGAACGTAAAGTTGATGTCGCGACCGGCGAAATCACTGTCGAAGACAGGGACCGATTCAAGCACCTGCAGTTCACCGGTGAGTTCGAAAATTCAGCCACAGCCAATGAAAAGTTTTTGGTGCAAACCTACGGCCCCAGGTACCAGTTGTTTCTGATTGGTGCCGGTCAGGTGTCACAATACCTGGCCCAAATGGCACAGATGCTGGACTACCATGTCGTCGTCTGTGATCCACGCCAGGAAATGATTGATCAGTGGACCATCGAGGGTACGCAGCTAGTGAACGACATGCCTGATGATGCCGTCCGCCAGTACGCTGACGACTACTTCTCGGCGATCATCGCGCTCACTCACGACCCCCGCATCGATGACATGGGCCTGATGGAGGCGCTAACAACCGATTCGTTTTTCATAGGCGCAATGGGGTCGGTCAGAACTTCCGCCAAGCGCCGTGAACGGCTAATCCAGCTGGACCTTAGCGAAGAACAAATTAACAAACTACACGCCCCCGTTGGCCTGCCCCTGGGCAGCAAAACGCCGGCCGAAATCGCCATCGCCATTCTTGCGCAGTTAACCGCGCTTCGCAGTGAAAAAGACCATGCATTAGAGGCTGACTTCCGCCAGAAGGAAGCAGTTGCAAGATAAATGATTGGCGCTATCGTACTAGCCGCTGGCAGCTCTCGTAGATTTAACGGCGACAAACGAAAAGCAACGCTGCCCACTGGAAAAATGGTCATTCAACAATCAGTTGAAACTGCGCTCAGCTGTTTCGACGAAGTGACCCTGGCACTGCGCGACGGCGACAATGCATTTTCGGCAGAACTATCGCTTTTGATCAACAACCCAAAACTCAACATTGTCCAGGCGCCTGATTCCGCCCTGGGCATGGGACATAGCCTTGCTAACGCCATACGGCAAGTGAATGACTGGGACGGTGTTTTTGTGTTCCTGGCTGATATGCCGCACTTACGACTAGCGACCATTGCCCACCTGAAGGCGGCTTTTAGGGCTAACGAAAAAGACAGCCCAATAATCGCGCCATTGCACGATGGCCAACTGGGCCATCCGGTTGGGTTCGCAGCAAGCTACTTCGACGCACTAGCGGCGCTAACGGGCGACAAAGGTGCCAAACCGGTAATCAATGCAAACGCCGCAAAGGTGATCAAGGTAACCGTTAATGATACTGGGGTGCTGAAAGACATTGATACACCTGAGGACCTATAACCAAACTATCCTTAGAACCTACAGAGAGTAGTTCTAGACTGCAGGGCAGTTTCGTTCTTGATGGCCGCGATCAGGGGATTTCTCCGATCGCCCTGCGGGCTCCGTCGAAATGACGGAGGCTTGCTTTCAGCAGCCTTCACAATGCACCCTCTTAAACACGCCATCCCATTATCCTCGACTAAAGGCGAAGCCGGGACGGAGGCATCGCGCCTTGAATTCCTCGCGACCTAAGTACTCCTAGAGGAATAATTCTCAAGCATCCTGTTGCAGGCCTAGTCGACCGGCGAACTACCAGACGGGCTTGCACCGCCGCCACTAGCGGGCGAGGTTGGGGGCGGGGTCGGAGTCGGGGTCTGGCTCTCGCTCTCACTCTCACTCTCACTCTCACTCTCACTCTCGCTTTCATTATCTACTGGTTCAGGTGCTTTTTCTTCCCCACCCTGATCCGTTGAAGGCATATCTTTCTGCGCCACGTTCACAGCCTCTTGCTGTACAACTCTTGCAGCTTTTGTAGCGATTGTAGCGGCAACGACCGCGGTCGCGGCGTCAGCCTTAGCAGTTACGGCCGCTTCTGCCGTTTCTGCCGTTCTAGACGCTGTCAGTGCGACGTCGGCAGCTTCAGTAGCAGTGGCTGCGGCCTTGGCGCTAGCAACGTCTGCAGCAACTGTCGCGGTTGCTGCTGCGGCGGTCGCGGCTGCGGCTGCGACGGCTGCGCTATCGGCTGCAGCTTGAGCTTCGGCAGCATTAGCAGCATTAGCAGCGTTGGCTAATGCTGCGGCGGCTGCTGCGGCTTCTGCTGCAGCTTCTGCTACAGCGATTGCTTCTGCAGCAGCGGCTTTTGCGGCCGCTGCTTCTGCGGCGGCTGCTTCTGCGGCGGCTTCGGCTTCGGCTTTTGCGGCGGCTGCTTCTGCGGCGGCTGCTTCTGCGGCAGCCTCCGCTTCCGCTGCTGCTTCTGCTGCAGCCTCTGCTTCACCTTGATCCACCTGCAGAACAAGTACATTAATCTTTGCCTGAATAACGGCAGGCAATTCGTTTAAAGCTGTCACCTCGCCGTCTTTAGTGATTGAGGCGATTTGAGTCTCCCCCTGATCACCAACGACCGTGGTCGTCGTCGCACCACTAGCATCTCTCGTCCTAGTTTCAATCGTTCCTCGGATCACGCTAACAGTAACGAGCCCGGCTGTAATATCAACATCAAATAATGTTCCTCTGACGCCAATAACACCGCTCGGCGTAGAGATGTTGGAATGCACACGAGAAGTTCCAAAGCTGCCCAATCGACCACTCTCGTAATTGAATCCACCTTTAGCAATCGAGGCATTGAATTGCCCACCGCTTGCATCGTTAAATGAAAACTCCTCTAACGTTGCAGACCCATTTTCGCTAAACGTCATTTTAGTACCGTCATTCAACTCTGCCCTGACAAAAGAGCCTGCTGCAGTATCAAGGGTGTATCCTGCATAAAGATCAGTCCCCCTTTCAATCACAAAGGTATCCCCGTCCTGGTCTATCCCCGACACTTGCCCCAAAACAAGGGTAATTTTGCCGATCACCGGACCAACGGGCACAGCAAAGGCACTTGAAAGGCTAAAAGCAGCAAACACAAGAATAAGCAGGGATTTTTTTAAAAGCTGAAGACGAAGCATTTTCACGACTTATTTAATTTGAAGATCGGGAATTATGCCTGCACGGTCAACCAAAGCAAACATGAATCAACGATTAGTATTGCGACTGGCCCAGTCAAGTTTACTTTTGCAAACGCCGTAGAAGCTATGACCCGGGGGATGCACCAGCACAAGATGCTCTGGCTTTTTACGAATCAGCAGTGAATCACCGGGTTCGATCTGGAATTCAAGGTGAGAGTCAAAGCTGACTTTAGCTTTCATGTGCGTATCCGAGCCGATCACAATCCTGATTTCATCATGCCCCGGCACCACCAGTGGACGGTTATTCAGTGAATGTGGGAACATGGGTACCAGCACAATGGCATCCAGGCTCGGGTGCATAATGGGCCCGCCGGCAGACAACGCATAAGCCGTTGACCCCGTCGGGGACGAAACGATCAGTCCATCTGAGTTCAGGGTATAAACAAACTGATCGTTTACATAGAGTTCCACCTCGATCATCTTGGGCATGTTGACAGAATGGATCAGTATTTCGTTAAGTGCACAGGGCACTTCGTCGTGACCTTCAACCTCGCCCTCCAAAAGAAAGTGTTCTTCCGTGGTGTAATCGCCGGAAAGTACTTCGCCCAGACGTGCTTCAATTTCATCCGGCGAGACATCGGCAAGGAATCCTAGTTTGCCGCGGTTAATCCCAAGAATAGGCACACCAAAAGGCGCCATTACCCGAGCGGTGCTTAAGATATTGCCATCCCCACCTACCGCAATCAGCAAATCGCAACTGGCGCCCATCTCTTCCAGGCTGACTACATCCCTGTTACCGCCACCAAGCGCATCAGCGGACACCTGCTCAACAAAGATCTCCACGCCTTTCGAGAGTAGAAACTGTTCAACAGTCAACAGGGACTCACGCACCTGGTCACTGGCGACGCGCGCAACCAGTCCTATACGATTAAATACAGTCATCTATTGCCATGCCAAATTCATCTAAGAGGCGCATTAAATGCTAGATGGTGAATTAATTCAAACATCAGATCTCTCCGTTCCGTCGCTTGAGCGACGCCAGTCGAGATGACGGCGGAGTATCGTGTCTGCTGAGGGCTATAACGGGGGTTTTTGTGATGTCTACCGAGGTCGATGACAAGGGTTTTTGTGTTGTCTGCTGAGGCCGGTGCCGAGGGTTTTTGTGATGTCTAACGAGATCCATGACGGGGGGCATATCTAGCGGTATTAAAAGCGCAGTAAAGAAACCTGACACTCCCCCCTTTTTAGCCGCAACCACATAGTCATTATTCTGACACCGAATAGGTTGACCCTTGATAATCCCATAAAACGGCGCAAAATTACGCCATCAGTAGAGGGTATGACATGAATTCCAGCATCAACTCGCGTTACGCTCGGGAACTGGCAGAAGAAAGCAATATCGCCGACATCGCTTCGGCCGGCTCACTGTGGCAGGCGATTCGCCATGAGGTAAAACTTCGCGCCGATTTCGAGCCCATCATGTCGACCTTCTTTCACGCGACGGTCCTTAACCACGATACCTTTGAGGGCGCACTCAGCTTCCTTCTAGCGGGCAAACTCGACAGCCCCGTGGTGTCATCTATGGCGATCCGCGAGATCATCGAAGAGGCCTACCGTAAAGAACCCGCGATCATTCACGCAGCGGAAATTGACATCAAGGCGATCAGGGAACGGGACCCCGCCTGCAACAGCTACTCTACCCCGCTATTGTTCTACAAAGGCTTTCACGCGCTGCAGTCCTACCGAGTCGCACACTGGCTATGGAGTCAGGAACGACATAGCTTAGCCTTCTACTTCCAGAACCAGATGAGTGCTATCTTCGGCGCAGACATTCATCCAGCCGCCAGTATCGGCTGTGGCATCATGTTCGACCATGCAACCGGCATTGTCATCGGTGAAACGGCTATCGTTGAAGACGATGTCACCATGCTGCACGGGGTTACCCTGGGTGGCACAGGTAAAGTACAAGGAGACCGCCACCCAAAAATACGGCATGGCGTATTGATCGGTGCATCAGCCTCTATCATCGGTAATATCGAGATAGGTGAGGGCGCTAAGGTAGGGGCCGGCAGCGTGGTCATGAAAAATGTACCCGCCCATGTCACGGTCGCCGGTGTTCCTGCAGAAGTTGTCGGCACACCTAAAGGTATTTCACCCGCAGAAGACGTGGACCAGTCCTTCTAATTCAAACCTGCCCACCGACGCTGCTGGGCCCGCACGAGGTTAAACTCAACCGGAGACAGCGCACGTGATTTCCAAACTGCTTTCTCTAGGGTAAGGATTACATAGCTGGGGTATTACCGGCGTGAACTAAGACTGCCGTTGCTGCAGTTAAGTTTACCAATAGAGTCGCTACTATGGTTGCGGCTGTTTCGGCTAGGGTGATGGCCCTCGCCTAAAT
>ERZ807291.4448-NODE-4448-length-18612-cov-12.736434_pt1 | contig 18612 bp, 11 predicted proteins | sample MGYA00521257_ERZ807291 | MGnify/ENA primary metagenome ERZ807291 (study PRJEB31413, sample SAMN03169783) | marine metagenome | biome: Marine; feature: Water; material: Subsurface seawater | place: North Sea | collected 2011-04-28 | depth 1 m m ... | reverse complement strand
GGTGGGAGTTGCCACAGGCGAAGGTCTCTGGACCGGGGGCCGCGGAGCGGGAGCCGCAACAGGCGCGGGAGCTACCGCGCCTTGTTGGTCGTTGGAGGGTAAGTTTTTAAATGTGCCGGGGTCAAACTGTTCTGAAGTAGGTTCCCGGTCCCCTTGAACAGATGTACTAAATGCCCTGCGAGGAGCCACGGAAAACCCGTTGGTTTTTAACCAGTCTACAACCGTTTGCACAACGCCTTTTTTCTGGTCCCCATCCCCATATTTTCTAAGCATCATTGCCATTAATTCTGGTTTTTGCAGCAGTTCCGCAGTAAACAGCATCCGTTGATTTTGAGGCATCCGTAAAAAGATGTTGCGCATAGCTTCGGCGCCCTTACCTGCGGCAATAATTGACCCCGGTCCGCCTTGACCCCCGGTCAATAAGCTCTGTGATTTTGTACCGATTGCGGAGCCGAAGATTGCCAACCCAAAGTCTAGGATTGGCTTGGCCTCTTCAAAGTTTTCTCCAAGCATTGCCGCGGCATCGTCTGTTTTTGCAGAAATTAATGCTTCTAAAGTTTTCTTCAAGCCCGCAACTTCTTGCTCGTTAAAAACACCCTTTTTTTGTAAGTAGCCTGTGAGAGTGTCGTAACGGCGTTTGTCACCTCTACGAGAGGACGTTTTCCCACCGACAACCAAGCGTTTTTCAAAGAGGTCTCGGTATAGTTTTAAAGGGTCTTGTATTGCAGAGCCGCCTCTACCTCCCGCTTGTCCAAATACGAGGTATTCAAAAAACGAAGACTTAAATCCATCCAAAGCCTCATCACGAGTGACGGACAAATTCTTCTGAGTAATCTTTCCTCCGGGGATAGTTTCTAGAGCAGCCCTAGCAGATTTGCGGTCAAAAAACTTTGTCACAATTCCAGTTGCTGGATCAGTTATTTCGTAAAGAGGAGCTTTTTCAACGGTTCCTTTAGAAGGTATAATATCAATTAACCTAGCTAACGCCGGAACTTGATCTTTTCCCGCAGCCATTGCTTCTGCAATTGCCGAAGTGGGATTCGTCCTAACTTCTCCTGTTTTACTACGCAAGACGCTAGTATAATTTATCTGTTTTTCTAACGCCGCTTTCTGTGCAGAAACACCGGACGTTGTTGCTTCAAACGTAGCTTTTGCAACCGCAAAATTATTTAGGTCCGCAAAGACTTCTGGAAAGAGTTCTGACAGTTGTTGGTTTTTTTGTAACCATTGACGCAACCGCTTTTGCGAAACGGCGTTTGTTTCTGGATCAATGGATTCAGCCCTAGCGGTTCTAATTATACGATCTATAACGCCATTAACGGAGTCCAAAGCCCCTTCGCCGCCGGGTATTCCTTGGTCCCGCATAAATCTACCGACTTCTTCTATGTCTCTAATTTTTAAGAAATTAGGATCAAACCGAGAGGTTGTAAAATTAGCCCCCATAGTTTCGGGCGCAATTCTATAAGCGCCCGCTTTAGTCTGAGATAAAGCATCTCCAACGTAACTGCGGTAAAACACATCTGCAAAAGCTTTTGTAAATGCGTTTGCATCTTGCAAAGCCCGTATTTGCGCCGAAGAAGTGTCTCCACCTCCAAAATTAGAAAAGTTAGAAATGTCGTCTTCGACCGCAGATGCAAACAAGCCAGCGGCCCTTCGAACAGTGGGTGACTTTTGACCATCTCGTGCAATGTCTAAAGCTTCTGTTCTAATCTGTCTAAGTTCCGATAGAGAAATACCCGCAGAGTCTACCTGACTTGCATCAGGAACTTTTACTAACGGGTTGCTAGCTAAAAAGTCCATCTTTTCCGCTAGAATTTTTCCCGGATGAGCATCGGGTCTCATGCTGTTTTCAGCAACAAACTTTCGAATTGCTCCAGCTTTTTCAGCAGGGTTTAAATTCTCTATGCTTATCATAAAGTTATTAAATGATTGCGTTTCACCGTCGTTTAAGCCTTGAAACAGAACGCTGGCTTGGTCATCAAAATCACGAGCCTCAGCATCCCGTGCCGCGTTTTGAGCTTGAGCCGTAGCGTCTGGAGCTTGCGTTTTTCGTTTTTCTATAAGCGCATTTAAAAAGCTGTCGTATAGATCATAACGGTCTTTGCTGTCTCTTTTTGAAACTTGATTTCGGGCTTCCCTGACCTGACGAATCATTGGATCAGTCACGACTTCAGGAATGCCTGAGTTGTCTAATTGAGGGGCAAGTTTTGCCCTAAAAAGCTCGAACATTTCCAAAGAAAAGGAGGCCGTGTTCTTATCTAAAGCTTTACTAAATTTTTCCGCCGCAGGTCTTTCCAGAGCTAAATCGTAGTTTAAGTTTAGAGCGTCGGACTGCCTCTGGGCAAACCTATAGAGTGCCGAAAGTTCTTTTTTAACAGAACTTTCTTCAATAACATCGTCTTGGTCTATAAGAAGCCGTATAAACTTAGGAACGGTTGAAGTTGCACCATCATCGGTAAAGAATTCGTCTACATTAAGGTTTCCAACTTTTTTATAAAGAGTTTCTTGTTGACTGCGAGCAAATCCTTTTTGTGCTTTTAACATTTCAAACAAGCGTTCTGAAAGGTCCATTACACCTTCGTTATCTAAAGCGGTTCTTTCTGCGGCGGTTAAAGGTTGCCCGTCTGGTCCTAAAACAGGCTTTCCAGAAGTTTCAACTTGTTGAAACGCTTTTAAAAGGTTTTGTTCCGCGGACACAAGACGCGCATTTAAAGCCCTTTCTTGTATAGCTTCTTTTATTTGCGCTCCAATAGTAAAAGCTTCTTTTGAAAACTCCGTACCTTCCGCAAACGCAAGTTGTTCTAAAACGCCCTCTAGAAATTCTACTTCTTTTTGTCTAGCAGCTTTTTGAGCCGCACTAAGACTATCGAAGTCTCGGGCTAAAGCAGCTTCCATTGCCATAATAGCCGGGTTTTTAGAAGCTTGACCCGCTGTTTGCCTGTTTCCGTCAATTGTTTTTGCGGCTTCTAAAGATGCAATAAGCTCGTTTAGTTGTTTTGGATCGTCTAAAGAACCCGCTCTTTCTAAAACATCTACAACCATAAGGAACCCGCGCTCGTCCCTAGTTTCTTGTGCCACGTCTCTAACAGTCTGCGCCGTTCCCCGAACTAAACCTAAATCTTTTCTATTCTGATTAAATGTTTTGAGATAAGGCGCTATTTTTTTACCAACCCCTATAACGGTTTGACCCGCGAACATAGGTAAGGCTATACCCCCAAGCAACTCTGCGGTAGTTTCAGCACTTCCAAAAGGGCTGCTTTCAGCGGCCCCTTTTACAAAAAGACTAGCGCCTGTTGCGGCCACTGTTTCATAAAACAATGTTAACCCCGGATTTTTTCGAGCATCTTTTCCGGCCGTTTTTAAACTGTTTTCAATAGTCAGTAGCATTCTTAGAACACCGGGGGCCGTCTTTCCTTGCAATACAGCCGCTACACCACGCTCGTTTAAATCGTTTATGTTTAAAGGACCGGGAACGGCGCTGCCTTCAAATACACGAGGATCGCCTCTTGTATTTGTTCTCTTCGCAGCGACTTTCTGTGCATTTTTCCATTGTTTTGCAAAAGAAGTAGATGCGGTATCTGAGAAGTTAAACCCTCTTCCAAACATGTCCGAATTATTAGCTAACCTGTTAGTGAAATAATCGGTCAACATGTTTGAGGCCGCACGGTCTGCAAAAAACGTATAAGGTGAAAAAGCTGCAATGTCTGCGGCGACTTCTCCCGAACGCATAGTTGAATAAGTGTCGGGTGTAGGAAGTGTCTTCTTGCCTAAAAATAATTCTCCGAAGGGTTCCCCGTAATCCGCACTAAATATACTGGACGCAATCCCAGTAATATAAGGGATTGCAAAACGGCCCGCGGTATACGCGGTTTGACCCGCTTGAGCCATCCGGTCAAGCACAGGTGCTCCAAAAGAAAGACGGCCTTGAATGTTAGGAGCAATACTTTGAATTTTTTTACCCGTCGCAAACCCTGCTCCGAAGGCCGTGGCTGACGGCACGTTTTCAACAAGGCGCGTTCCAAGGCTTTCTAAAAAGCCTTTTTCCTCCATCGTTGTGATATATTTTAAAATCTGTTTGTCTGTAAGTTTTACGCCGGGTCTAAATTTAGAAGTCCCGTCCCTTAAAGACCTATAGTCTCCCATTCCAGTTCGCGCATTAAATTCCGCAGCGGCTTGAATAGCAAAGGCTTGTGTCGGAGTATATGTGTTTGGTGCTACGGTGGCCTCTGTGTTTGCTCCACGACCCCGATTTCCACGAAGTTTTTTTCTTGACCCATATAATTTCATTATTTCTTCGAAGTATTCCGGAGAAAAATCTATTCTACCGTTCTGCCGAAAATCATAATAGTCAAACCCGTTATCCGCCAGAGGCGACGGTGCCACAACGTATTCACTAACGACAGGCTCTACGACAGGCTCTACGACATCCTCTATAACAGGCTCCGTTACAACATCCTCTATGACAGGGCCTTGAGAATCAATTACGATGTCGTCCTCAGTTGTCGGGGTCATTCTCGTCACCTCCACCTATTCCGGAAAGCCTGTCTAGCTCGTCAATGAGCGCCTGTTCCTTTGCTGAACGGGCTATGTCTGCCGGGTCCATCCCTCTTGATAGTAAATCAAGGCCCGCCAGTACACCATACCCTGCTTTAAGGTCTTTTAGTTTTTGAATAATCTCTCGTTTACTTTGAACTGACTTGGGTCCAGTTTGCGGCATAGGAATACTTGGATCAGCGAGTTGGTCTTCAGCTATTTGTATTGTACGCGATAAACGCTCGTAAAGGTTTAGAGCTTTTGAACGAGCCGCGTCAGGCCCTGTTCCCCAAAACGCGGCGGGTTTTGGTGTTAAGTCGTCCAGCTTTTTACCTTGGTATACACTGTCCCTGATTTCTACAGCAGCCAAAAATATTGTGGAAAACTCTTGGTTAAGGTTTTTTACAGCTTCTATGGCGTCTTTAGCTTCGGTAAAGTACGACGGGGCTTGAACAAACTCCAATCCATTGTTTACAAGATTTTGAACAAACGCTTTAGAACCCCACGCGGCATCACCTAAAAACGCGGTCATTGGAGGGGCTTGGTCTAAACCATTTTCAATTCCTAAACGTTTATCAACCGCTGCATCTAATCTATCGAACGGGAAATATACTCCGGTTGGAACGCTAAGGCCGTTTGACTTTCTAATCCGTAAAGCGTCAATCATTGTAGAAGTTAAAGCTTTTCCGGGAGTGGTAACATTGTCTTTTGCATCGGCGCTATAAGCCGTGCTGGTAGGAGAATTGTAAACAATTAAAGCGGCTTCCATGTCCGTAGGCGAAATTCCATCCGCCTCTTTGGACAAAGTATTGTTAGCATACTTTGACAACAGGTCTTCGTTAGAAACAATGCTCATTACTTTACCAGTAGTTCCGCTGCCAAACACATCTGGAATAGTAGATTCATCTAGGAGAAGCGTTATTTGGTCGGCCTCTGGTTTAGACAAATCAATCCGGAACAATTTGTCGCCTATTGCTCTTGTAAACGGAGCAACTGCGTCTCTGCCTTCTTTGGCAACAGCGGTCTCTAAAGCTCTCTTTTCCTTCGCTATATCGAATTTAGTTTGGCGAATATCCGAACGAACCGCAATGAGCTCGCCTCTATACTCTTCAGCTTTTTTGCGGGCCACGGCTCGGTCTTCTGCGCTAAGAGTGCGGTCTTCTGCGCGGTTTTCTGCTTCTATAAGAGCAATCTTTGCGCGCTCTTCTTTAGCAAGAAGCGCGGCGGCGTCCCGCTCTTCTTTAGAAAGAGTTCTATCTTCAGCGCGAATTTCTGCCATTTTAAGGAAAGTTTGAGCGCGAATTTCGGCTTGGATGGTTTGCATTTCCGTCCGTTTTTCTTTTCTTATTCCGTAAATCTCATCAAGGGCCTTGTTTGCCTCGGCGTTATCTGTTGTGTATCCATCCTTCAAAAGGTCCGAAGCTTTATTTCGGCCTTCCGCGGTTACGACATTTACGACGGTTCTATCGAAGCCCCCGTCTTCACGTTTTCTATAGAACTGCACCGCGTTAAAGCCGCGTTCTTGTTGTTTTTGGGCAAAAGCGTCAGCAAGCGCGGCATTTGCTTCTGAGGAATCCGTTGTATAACCAAGTGCTAAAAGAGCTTCAGCGTCTTTTTTGCCCTGTTCTCCCGAGACATTTATTGTTTGTCGTGTAGTTTTGCCTGTAGGATCAATTAAGAAGAAAGTTTTATCGACAAATGTTCTTTCTTCTTTTCTTTCTTGTTTAGCTTCGTCGAGACGACTTACATAAGCCGCAGGGTCGAGCGTGTAACCACCGTCTGGCCCTGTAAGAGCGGCGATTTGAGTACTGGATTTTAGATAAGCAGTTGGTCTTCCTATTCCGTCGATAGGATAAAGCGTTACTCTTTCTGTTCCAGATGAAATCGATCCCAGCGAGTTAGCGTGTCTATCTAACTCGTTTTGAGTTACATATGCCAACTCTCCAGTTTTAAATTCTACTTTTACCCCGTTTCGGGTAACACTGAACGGTTGTTTAACAATAAACTCTGTGGGCAAAGTTTTTTCACCTTCGATCTCACCAGTAAGACGAGTTTCTTTAGCCTTTATAAAGGGTTTAATAGTTTCAGCATTATAGATTTTAAAGCCTAACGATTTTTGATTTTCTGGGTCAATAAAAGCTTTGTACCTAGCAAGATCATTGTCGTCTTTCATGTTAAATTGATCGTAAATCTCTGGATTTCCGTCGGCATCAACCCTATAAATAGTTTTCATATCAGGGGCTGTTTTTGAAGCCCGAGCCCCAGCCAACTGCATTTCCTGCCTAAACTTTTCTTCAGCCTGAGCCTGACCCAAGCCTGCTTGCAAACCAGCCATACGCAACTGACGATCTTCCGCAGCCTGCGCTTGTTTAGCCTGCAAAAGACCCGCGGACCGTTGTCCCACTTTGTCAAAAAGTTGTGTCTGACCCACAGCGCCAGCTATGCGCTCCGCAGCCGACATCGGGGTAGCCGTAGGCGCTCCAGCGGCCAGAGCCGTCTGAGCTATGTCAAAAAGTATTTGAGCCTGCGATAAACGCTTCTGTTCTTCAAGGTCCGCGGCCCGCGCTTCGCTGTCTATAGCGCCTGCAAAAAGCTTTTGGTACGCCGGGGCCATCCTTTGAGCTTCAGATATTACGCTTGAATTACCCGTGGGAGGTGTTCCATTAGCAAAACGTCGGACCTCTACAGGCCCGCCATTCCTAAAATTTACGGGTGGAGTGCTGCCCGCCCCCATTGCCATGAGTTCACCAACTCCTTGACCCATCGGAGTAGGCGAGCCGTCGGGCGTCTCCATTTCAGAACCCGCCATTTTAGACATTAACTCACCAATACCGCTGTCAATAGCGCCTTCTTCTGTTAGCATAATAGCGGGCTGAACCATCGCTAAGACACTTTCAGGAGTCTGGCTTGCATCCGCTTCGCCAACATACCCGGCTAGTTCCGAGTACCGCGCTTCAAGAGGCGCGTCATTGCCTCGCAGCGCGTTAATCATGCTTGTAACATCTTCCGCCGCGTCGATGTTGCCCATCATGTTTGCAACAAACTCACGGCCTGCCATTTCTGCGCTTTGCTCGGCGTCTATAACTTCCTCTTCAGGGCTCATGGGCGGCATCATACCTTGAGGCGGCATCATATCTTGGGGCATTGGAGCAGCCGGACCACCCATTTGCCGAAACAAAGGCCGATTAAGTGTATTGTTCATCAGAATAACCCCGCTCTTGATGCGCCCGCCGCGGCACTAAGACCACCGATTCCTAGCGTAGCCGCCTGCATAAATGGTGACGCACTGGAAGTTGATCCAGAGGTCACAGTGGATGCTGATGTTGGAACACCCGCGTATATGTCACTTAAAAAGCCTGTTTCTTGGAACGGAAGCTGATAACTCTGTTGATCGGTCATCCGTTGCGCGTCAAGAACGGCCTGTTCGTTTGTTTGTTGAATGCCGCCTGTAGTCAACAGATCACTAATGTCGTTTCGGCGCAAGGACTGTTCTAACTCGCCTATACCTGCTTGCTGGATTCCCATTTTACCTTGAGCCTGACCCGCGGTTGTCATCAAAGAACCTAACCCCTGAGACAATCCTCCGGCGCTATTTGCCATGTTTCCTGCTAAAGTAGCCGCGTTCATACCCGTTTGTGCCGCAAGCTGTTCGACGCCCATACCTGTTTGAGCCAGAGAGTTCTCGTTAGCAGCTTTAAATTGTGCCGCTGACATCCCTAATCTAGCCGCAGAGTCAGCATTCTGAGAAGCTAGCTGTTCAATACTTAACCCGGTTGAGGCAAGTGCTTGAGCGTTAGCGGCGGCCATTTGATTAGCGTCTAACCCAAGTTTAGCGCCCTGCAAGGCGCTTCCCTGCGCCAGTTGTTCTGCGCCAAGTCCTAGACTCCCGCCCGCTTGAGCCGCATTTGCAGAAGTTGCCGCCCCAGCTTGTCCTAACTGCCCCGTTGTCTGAGCCGTCTGTAACTGCCTGTTTCGAGCCGCTTCAAAGGCTGACATAGCCCGTTGTGCAGAAGACTCATACCCCTGAGACCGCAGTTGAGCAATTGCAGACGCCGTGTTTCGGTCAAGCTCTTCCTGAATGGGGTTTATAGAACGATCCAGAGCTCTTTCATAACCACTGCTGCCAAAAGCCCCGGCGGAAACTGCCTGTCTTGTAACCTCGTCTTCAGCCGCTTGTTGACGACGAGCAGCTACGCGCTCCAAATCTGCTAAAGTAGCTGCTACAACCGCGTCTTGATACGGGTTGTTGTAAGCGCCTATTCCGCTAGGGTCGAACTCCGCAGACGCCCCCGCAAGCTGCGCTATACCCGATTTCGCCGTCCCCAAACCAAAATTAGCTGCGTCTGTTAGCTGGTTCTGAGCGGCGGCGGTGGATTGTCGAGCCAAAAAAGCCGCTTGATCCGCGCCTAGCTGACCTTGTTGAGCAGCGGTCAAACCCCCTTGAGTAGAGCTTGCAAGGCTACCTTGTAGGGGGGCGTTTAAACCACGAGCATTAGATGTGGCTGTACCCAAGCCTGCCTGACCGCCCGCCACGGCTTGACCCATCATGCCTTCAGATTGAGCCAAACCCGCGCGTTGATTGCCTAAGACATTAGCACCGCCCGCAATAGCGCGATCCGCTACGGTCTGACCCAAACTGGACGCATCTTGCAAACCGCTTAAGGCATAGTTTGTACCAGATTGAGCGGCGCTAATGCCCGATCCAACCGTACCAATCCCCTGACCCAAGGTGGAAGTTCCAGCTTGAATGTAAGGCTTATAAGAGCCCACGCCCCGAGAGGCCATGTCAATAGCGTCGGCTTGATTAACATTTAAACCCGCAACTTGAAAAGCCGGGGGTTGGAAAACAGCGTCTTGGCTAATAGAAGAAATGTATGCGGGGTCGTAATTAGTAGGGGCAACGTAGCCTTCTTCTCCCTCTGTTCCCGATCCCGGAGTGCTTAAAAGCTGCGCTATTTCTGCATCCGTGTAAGAAACACCCGTATCAGGGTTAACTTGACCGCGCAAACCTTGGACCTGTCGGCCAAGCTGTTGGTTTCTAATTAAACCTTGCGTGTCAGACAAAAGACCAAGGCGGTAAGCCTCAATGTCGGGATTGTTGTACTGTGTTTGAATTTGAGCCATTATGCTACCACTCCCCCTTCAAACGCTCGCATCATATCGTACATTTTACGAACCCCTTGTTTTCGGCTTCCGTTTCCGAGTCCTCTAACCGCCTTGGCCGTCATTACAAACTCCCCGTCTGACAACATAGCAGGAATGTCGTCCGAAGTTTCCGTTCCGGGACCCCCTATATAGCCGTTTTTGCGAGGGAACATCTCACCGCCCATCGCGGCCTGTTGAACGGGCTCGTTCAGGTAATTTTGAAACACAAAAGGATTGCGGTTGATATCAGGACGGCCTACAAGAGGCCTTTGGAAGTTAATGCCCGAATAAATGCTGTATTTGTTTGGATCACGCTCAAACTCTTCGCGGCTTGTATATCCATAAGGAGAGGATAAGTCCGCTTCCGGAGTTTCAAAGCCCCCAAAAGCTCCCATTGCCGCAGTACCTACCGCAGCTAAAGGAGCGTACTGCGAGATTAGGCCGGGAGTTAAGTTTTTTGTCGCCATATCTAGAGCTTGTTTTTGACTTAATGTTACACCTTCAGCCGCCGCCGCGGTTTGAAGTTCAGAGACCTCCGCAAAAAGCTCCGCATTGGTCGGCATGTTCCTGCTAGGAGACAGGGTCTCGTTGTAAAAGCTTTTTGCGGAATCAACAAAGCCTGTGTTTTCAGGAGGAGTTAATTTGTCCGTAACGGGAGTATTTGAGGGGTTTACGGACACGGGAGCTTGACTGGATACGGCAGTAAGACTTGAAGTAGGATTAAAAACGCTGCCCTCAAACTCTCCGCTCATCGTACCAAAAGCCCGGCCCATTTTGGTAGTAGCGCCCGCAGGCCCACCAACATTCGCCGCCGCCGAAATGCCGCCAGCAAACCCGCCCAAAACCGCAGACTTAAATGCGTCTTTAAAACTACCGCCCTGTACCAAAGTGCCGATGCCCGCGCCCAAAGCGCCACTTGCAACCGTGCCCAAACCCGGAGCAAAGAAGTTAATCGCCATAGGAATAATAATAGGAGCAACTGCTTTGAAGAGTTTTTTAACTCCTTTTACAAGCTTTTTAAGAAAAAACTCGCGCTGCCCAGTTATCGGGTTAATAGAGTTTGCAGCTGAACCTACCGTATAACGATCCATGTCCACGTTTGAACGCTGAAACGCGCTTGCTAGCTCGCTAGCCAAGCGTGGATTTTCTTCCAGCAATTCAGGAGAAACCGCAACCTCTCCCGTTTTCATGTGAACAAGCTCATTATCACCGTTTCGGCCCATTTCAGCCATCCGGTTGCCAATGTCCGTCATAGAGTTAATGCCGCTCGGAGAGCCAAACGCTAGTACATTGTCGCCTATTTCGTCCATGTTGGACTCTAGAAAAGAGGCCAATCCGCCAGACGGCATTTGCTTTAAACTGTTATACTGCATGTCAGACTACCTTAACTTTTGTTCACCTTAACAAAAAACTTTTACGGTTTCCAGAGATTGTTCGCACCTAACTTTTACATAACTCCACCGTCTGCGGATTGCGGCATTGTTACGGTGATCTTAGTATGCCGCTTAGTTTCATCTGTCCATGACTCACCGCAATCTGGGCAATTCCCGTCTGGATACGAGGCCACTTCTTCGGGCGTGTCTACCACGTTGTCGCAGTTGTGGCACTGCAATTTATCTTCGGATGTAGACGGTCTCCACTTTGAGCCGTCTGACATTGTAATAACTGTATCACTCATAAAGCACCTATGTAGTAGTAATTGCGACTGTACCGACCTGACCGACACCTGCCGAGCCTCGAAGATGTGGCGTGTTAAGTTGTGTAACCATAACATAGCCACCGTGGTTAAATATACCCCCTAGTTCCAGACCTGAATCGTCTGTCTGTAGATTAGTGAATACGCCAAATGTGTTACGGCCTTCGCCGGGGTTCTGTATCTGCTGCACATACACTGAGAAAGAGCGAACAATCTCCGCGATGTACTGCTGGCTGTACTCCTTTGGAGCGTTGGGGAAGTATGGTACGGCATTGATACGGGACATTACCTACGCCCGTCCTGTCTAACATCCATGCGAGGAGAGCCAAGACGCCAAGTCATACCTGTTTCATTGGAGTCTACACGCAAAGCCATTGATCGTCCGCGCAATCTTATGTTTGCCTGATTTGTAAACTGCTCTACTGGAACAGTAGCTGTCTTTGTTATTATGCTATCATCTTCCTGTAGATAATTACCGCCGGGAAAGTTCCTTGCCTTCATCGTAAACGTAACAGACGGAGAACTCACAGTTGAGTCCCGAAACGTAACGTCTGGAATGATTCGGCTTACAAACGAGAAGTTGTTGCCGTCCCCAATATCAAACTGACTAGACTCAATATATGCAGATATTGCGGCTGCGGGGTTTTGGCTCCCATCATCAAACCCATTCTCATGCGTATATAGATATCCATCCAACCCTGCCGCAATAGGGTTTTGTTCAAGACCACGGTCAATCCACGCGCTACGAGTTAAGGTGCCATAGTACCATATGTTCTGTTGGTAGTTATAAACAACATAGCGGTCTACATTAGCACTATCGGCAGAGGGGTAATACCACCAGACTTCAGAGAATGACGTATTAGATGCGGCAAATACTTTTTCAGATTGGTTCTGATTAAAGTCACTAAAGACGTAATCACGCACGGTGCAGGGTAACTTTTGAACTGCGCCGCCATAAGTATAGAACTCGTTACTACCCATCCAAAAGACGTTATCTTCGATTGCTATCGCAGAGTTGGGGCTTGCGATTGTCACGTTCTCTGAGATCATGTTGATCCCAAATGTAAACGGTGGTCCTAAGTACTGCATTACATGCAGAGATGCGTCCGTGAATACTAATATTTGCTGACGGGTCTCAAGTGCCGTAACAATTCTTGACCCAGAGCCGATAAGCAAGTCTCCCGCAGTATTGGTTGTTGTTGGAGTCCAGTCTGCGGCGTTTTCCTGATCGGAGAACCTTATTAACAAGGGGTCTTGTGTTGCACTGCCTAGAGAGTTCGCACCAAAAGCAATAACGTGCCTGTCAACATCAGAGACAATAACCTTAGCGGCAACTGTTGGAGCGTTGCTGGCCCCGGCAAGAGAGCTTAATGGAACGGCTCTTGAAGTTAATGGAGATACTACTGATGCGTCCCAATAATAAATACCCCCATTATACACGTTTATTATTAGGTCTTCCCCGAAGTTATCGTGTGACCATAGGCGCAATGTATCTGTTAAAGTATCAATAACCGCAGCAGAGTTCCAAGCACCACGCGACCAAGTTCCAGCACCCCAGCCATTGCCAAACACAGAAGTATCGAGGCCCGTGTTAATCTGATACGCGCCCACGACAGAGGAGCCACCATTCCCCGAATCAGAAGTGTTTGCCGTTACGGCAACGGGAGTATACTCACCGTCAACAGTGATAATGGCAACGCTGTTTACTTCTCTGGCAGTTATTGTGTAGTTGTTGTCATCCACGATAGAGTTAATCTTATACTCTTGGTTTAAGACATCCGCCGTGACTAACCCACCCAAAGACACCGCGCCGCTAAAGGTGACAAAATCTCCTATCACCGCACCGTGGTTTGTATCGGTCACAGTAATTGTAGATGATCCATCCGATGCAGCAAAAGTTACATCCCCCGCAGAGGTCGTTTCTCTGATAGGAGTGATGTCGTAATAGCCCTGACCCTCTTCGATGTAGTACTTGTCGCTCGTGCCAACGCCTAGATAATTATTTAAAGCAATCGTTCTCCACGGATGCAAGGCCCGACACGAACCAAGAAAAGACTTGATACCCAGCTTTGTCCATCCACCAATCTTCTCGGGATAACCCATGCGAAACCGCACTTTGTCCATATCGTACCAACCACCCTCGTTGCTATACGAGGTGGATTCTCTGTTGATACCGGGCTGGAACTGAAGTTTGGTTAACGGCATTGAGCATCCTTACGGTTTAGTGGGCCAGTCAGCCTCTTCCAAGTGGGGCCAGTTAGCGTGGCTTGTGATGTCACGCAGTGCTTGACGATACGCTGTTTGCTCTGCCGTCATGGTTAGGTCAGTTGACGCCCACCAATCTGTTTCTGACAGTAGTGCGTCTCGCATAGAACGGTGCACGGCAGGCAGGGCGTCGATACGATCCGCTTCTTTCTTTGCGTCGTAGGCGGCCCGCTCTTCTGCGGTGTACTTCTCAGTAACCTGCCATGTTTGCACATAGGTGTTTCCGCTTAGTGTAGGGGTAACCTCTGTGCAGTTCTGATACTCTGAGTCAAAGTCCGGCTCATCTGCATACTGAAATGGCGCAAAGCCATATGCAGCAACGTCAATCTTGGTCATATCTCTAGGGAAGCTGACGTTTTTGTTCTCGTGTTTTATACGACTATGTGTTACGGGCCACTCTGTTGGCACATTGTTTTCAAGTTTAACTAGCATCTATTTTCTCCTTACGGTGTGCCAACATCAGTGGATGGGAAGGTGCGAGTGTCTCCGGGCCAAATAATACGCACTAGGCCATTAGCACCACGACCCCCGCCACCTGTAAATGAAAGAGAGTCGCTTTCGTTAGTGCCGCAAATACCGCCGCCGCCGCCGGGATACCCGCCTTCACCACCATCGCCAGACTTACCACTAATAACATCACCTGTAAGGCCTCGCTGCCCACTAGAACCACCATATCCCCCACGAAGAGCTGTATCATTCGACCCCGCACTACCGTTGCCGCCTTGACCTAAATAGCCAGTGCCGCCACCACCACCACCTTGTGTGGCATAAGTTGGTTGGGACTGCCCAGCGCCACCGCCACCGCCGCCGCCGCCTGCCCCTGCGGTTGGGCCTGAGTTGGGGTCATCGGAGTAGCCTTGGCCTCCATTGCCAGCGTAACCGCCAGCACCACCACCGCCGCCACCACCGCCACTATAGTGTGTGTCTCCACCATCGCCTCCATTACCACCACCATCGCCGGTATAGGTTCCACCACCGCCTCCAAGGCCGGGGCTTGCGCCGCCAGCGTAATCACCTCCGCCGCCGCCCCCGCCTTTACAAGTAGACGTATCTACAAAGTAACTGTCTCCACCATCGCCTGCGTTAGTTTCTTCTTGGAATGTAACACCCTGACCACCAACGCCAACACGAACCGTATAACTTGAACCCGCAGTTACGGAATAATCATTTTTATAACCAAGACCACCACCAGCGCCGCCGCCTGATTTTTTAAATGTTTTAATCATACCGCCGCCGCCTCCGGCACCGATTGCGACCACACTAACAGAAGTTACTCCGTCAGGACACGTCCAAGAGAATGTTCCCGGTATTGCATATACACTTTCACCTCTAGCCACTTCGTCATCTCCTGCTGCCATCATTAGTTTCTTAAAGTTACTCATCTCGCGTTACCCCAAATCCTGCCCGGCCACAAAGCCGTACCAAGTTGTCCCACCGTCATGTGTGTAAAACACAAACTGGTCCACCGCATTTGCCGTGCTTGTAAGCGTTGGCGCTGTACTATTCGGCCAATCTACTGAACTGGGCCACGTTACCGTGTAGCCGCTGGCGCTTGCATCCTGCACGATCTTTAACGTAAAGCCAGATGCCTTACCAGATGCTGCGGGATTGCTAAACGTAAACGTAGTGTTCTCTGTCAGCGTGTGACTAAACACTGTGCCGTCACGAGAGTTTACCGTTGTCGCGTTGCCCGATGATGTAACCGCTGTGAACTCCTCGGTTATCCCGTTGTCAAAAGTAACAACCCCATTTGCATCAGCAGTTACTACTTTGCTGGCCTCGGATGTGCCAAGTGTTGTGATGTCATTGTAGTTCAACTCGGCAGTCGTAGCCGTCACGCCATCAAGGATGTTTAGCTCCGCAGTCGTGGATGTTACTCCGTCGAGGATGTTTAACTCGGCGGTGGTAGAAGTAATCCCGTCGAGGACATTGATTTCCGCTGCCGTGGCGGTAAGGCCTAAGTTGGTCAGAGCCGTTACCGCACTAGCCAAGTCCGACAGGTTGTTGGCGGAAGAAAGCACCCCAGACAAGTCGGTGCCGAAACTCGTAACCGCAGCGCCTGATCCTGCGCCGTCGCAGTAAATGATATCAGTCGAACCGTCAGCAATGGTGACAGTGGACCCAGAGCCTTGACTGATGATAACGCTCTCACCAGAGTTGTTGACAATGAAATACTGCTTGCTCTGATCGTTCGGATTCACGGTGACAGTGTTTGTCCCGCTTGGAGAACCGCCAAACACAAGAACCTTGTATTGGCCCTCTGACAACGCACCGTCAGAAGTAGATAGTGTATGCGTTGTGCCAGACAGGGTAATCGCGCCGACACCGCTCGTAAGGCGGTCAACGATCTGAAGGTTTGTATTTGTGGTATCGCCCCATGTGCCGGATTGTGTGCCGTCAGCTATGAGTTCTATGCCTGTATTGACTGCGTATGTACTAGTCATATCTTTCCCTTATGCCGCTATCTCGGTCCATGCAGTACCCGGATTTGGAACTATTCTACCCCATACTAGCGGCGCTGTCACGCCACCTGTAGCAGATACCCCTGTTGGAGAAACTACCGCTGTGCCTGTAACTGTAACCGTGCCTACACCACCAGCCGCCTGTAGACCCGTTGGTATGACATTAACACCCCCCGTAGCGACTACTGCGCCAACCGCGCCTGTACCAGCAACCCCTGTAACAGTGACATTTGAATCCGCAGATATTGCGACACTGCCTACGCCACCCGTAGCGGCTATGCCTGTAGTAGGTACATTGGCTGCGCCAGTGACTGTAGGACTGCCAATGCCGCCTGTACCAGCCACACCTGTTGGGAGGACAACGATACGAGGCGTTATAACAACGCTGCCTACGCCGCCTGTGGCAGCAATCCCAGTAACGGGAACTATAGCTCCTCCGGTTGCAACTACGGCACCAACGGCACCTGTACCAGCCACACCTGTGGGAGAAGCCACAACATTAGAAACGTGACTAGCTTGACCGACTTGCCCTGTGCCAGCCACACCTGTTGGGGAAACTAGAGCGTTACCGATAACCGAAGCTATAGCGCCAACTTGGCCTGTACCCGCTAAACCTGTGACGGGAACACTAATAACATTTTTAGCGATAACCGCGCCAACTTGCCCTGTACCCGCTACACCCGTAACACTGACGGCAACATCAACAACACCTGTGTCGCTGAAACTTGTCTGTGAAAAAGATGTAAAGCCGAACATTAGTTATCCCTTACGCATACGCTGCCGCAGACAATACGCCGATCCAGTTAGTCCCGCCGTCTCTAGTGTAGAACACATACAAATTACTTTCACCACTTGCTGGTGCATCAGGTGCTGTACCGCCAGCCCAGTCTACAGATGAAGGCCATGTAATTGTGTGCGTACCGCCAGCAGTAATTTGAAGAACGAAGCCTACGGCACGACCAGAAGTGACCCCGCCAAAGGTAAACGTGGTGTTGCCTGTTGTTGATAGGCTAAAGCCACCAGCATTATCTGCATCAGGTGCGGGAGAAGTGCCAGACAGTGCATCGTAATCTTCTTGAACGCTTTCAGAAAAAACAACGCCAGTAGAGGTTAAACCAGAAAAAGTTGGGCTATCTCCCGTACCCACAGCCTGACCAATGGAAACAGTGTCGGCAGCAACGGTGACACCTGTTCCGGCTCCTACGTTAAGAGTAACCGAACCAGACGAGCCGCCGCCAGTCAGACCGCTACCCGCCGTAACACCTGTGATGTCGCCCACGTTGGTAGTGTAGCCAGCGTCATTGTTAAAGCCACTGATGTTGATATTGCCCTTGGTCAGCTTGCGCTGCGCATTAACCGTGTCGACTACAACGAAGTAGTCACCGTCACCGTCTGTGGTGGAGGTGGAAAGCTCGCTTAAATCTACATTGACGGTAACCGTAGCAGTTTCACTTCCCCCACCAGATACATCAATTGCTGTACCCGCAGTAATGTCCGCCACATAATTACCTGTAGTGTCCGTACCAAGTGCTACAGAGTTAGCAGCAATAGTAGCCGCAATAGATGCGTTACCAGAGCCGTCAAAAGAACCTGATGTACCTGTAACGTCTCCAGTTAGGCTAATTGTTCGGCCTGTTTCTAATGCTGTAGCCGTGGCAGCATTTCCAGAGGTATCCTGATTACCTGCTGTATTAACACCTGCTAAGTCTATATTTGCAGAGCCATCGAAAGACACGCCGCCTATATTCCTAGCTGTTGCTAAAGTTGCCGCTGTAGACGCATCTACGTTAGTTACATTGCGCCCATCTGCGGCAGCTATATGTCCACTAGCATCAAGGTATACAGCTTTTTCGGCAGGTTGCGTAATAAACACATCCTTGCTTCCAGCCCCTAGATTTACAGCACTGCCTGAGTTGGAACTTTCTAGGATCGTTGTTCTGGCAAGCGTAGTTCCTGATGAGGTGAACGTACCAAGCCCAACCTCAAATGCACCTGTAGCTGATTCAAAGATTCCATAGTAAGTGGTATCTCCGTCTGACAACACAGACGTAAAGGTTTGAAACCCTGTCACAGCGCCAGCCAATGTCAGGGTTCCAGTACCAGTCGTCGCGGTGGTCTCTTTCACACGATCTTTTACAACAAGCGCCATCGCAACAACCTCCTAGCTACCTACAGTTTAGGCGATACGAATTATCGCGTTAGTCGCATCCGCTGTGGGAAACGCAATCTGGAAATCACCCGCCGTAGAAGTTTTGTCTGAACCAAAGTCTAAAACCACAACAGTGTTTGTTGTACCCGTGTCGGAACCTTCGGTTGTGTTGTAGATCAACGCACCGCGAGCAGTGATTGTAGCAGATGTAAATGTTATATCTGCAAAATCAGTAAACGCTGTCGTACCAGAAGAAGAAGGGTCGATGCGCGTCAACGTGCCACCACCCGCAGCATAAGTACCAGAGTCGCCTACTTCGTTAGTAGCCGTGTAATCTGTCGTCGCTGCGGTAAACGAAGCAC
>ERZ807291.4445-NODE-4445-length-18615-cov-75.060183_pt1 | contig 18615 bp, 17 predicted proteins | sample MGYA00521257_ERZ807291 | MGnify/ENA primary metagenome ERZ807291 (study PRJEB31413, sample SAMN03169783) | marine metagenome | biome: Marine; feature: Water; material: Subsurface seawater | place: North Sea | collected 2011-04-28 | depth 1 m m ... | reverse complement strand
TAAATTTCATTCTCATCGAAGATACCAGTTTCATGGTATTTCTTAAAAACGGAACCGTAAGTATCTATCCCCCATATCTTGATGTTTGGATTTTTTTCTTTTAAAAATCTACCAACACCAGAGATTGTTCCACCTGTTCCAACACCAACTACAAAATGGGTTATTTTTCCGTCGGTCTGTTCCCAAATCTCAGGACCAGTTTGCTCATAATGCGCCAATGCATTAGAAGGGTTGTCGTATTGGTTTACATACCAGGAGTTTGGAGTTTCTTCGGCAATTCGCTTCGATGTCGAATAATATGATCTCGGATCATCTGGCGCAACATCAGTTGGACAAACAACAACCTCAGCTCCTACTCCACGCAACACATCAAATTTTTCTTTAGATTGTTTATCTGTAGAAACACAGATTAACTTATACCCTTTAACAATAGCGGCAAGAGCCAAGCCCATACCCGTATTTCCAGAAGTACCTTCGACAATTGTCCAACCTGGCTTTAAGCGCCCATCAGCTTCAGCATCTTCGACCATCTTTACGGCCATGCGGTCTTTTGTGGAGTTTCCGGGATTAAAACTCTCAACTTTAGCTAAAACCAAAGCATCAATTTCATTAGTAATCTTGTTCAGCCGAACAAGAGGTGTATTCCCAATAGTCTGCAGGATATTTTCTGCGTAATTCATAAATTAGTATATAATAACAAAGCTACATTAATTCAATGAGTTTCAAACGATAAAAACACTAAAGTTTTATTGAACACGCATCACTTTCGAGGGGTCTATTTTGGTAACTACAAAAGAGGGAACATACAGCAAGGTGGTACATACTAAAACCACACCAGCATTGAGTAAAATGAAATTTGAAAAAGACAAAAGAATGGGTACTTCTGAAACATAATACGTCGTTGGATCAAGATGAATCCAATTGAATTTTTGCTGACCAAAAATAAGGGCTAAACCAATGACATTTCCGATAAAAATTCCTTTGAGGATGATGTAAAGTGCATTCCACAAAAACACTTGCTGAATCAATTTATTTTTAGCCCCCATTGCCTTCAATAATCCAACCATTTTGGAGCGTTCTAAAATTAAAACCAATAAAGCTGTTGCCATATTGAGAGTCCCAACAAGCAACATAAGAATCAAGATGATAGCCAGGTTGAAATCAAACAAAGAAACCCATTCAAACAGGCTGGGGAATAGTTCATTTACCGTAATACTATCAATGTGCGGAGGAAGCTGATTGTAAATTTGTACGTTCTTTTCTTTCAAATCTATTCCTTCATTTAAGAAAACCTCGAAGCCACCAACTGCATCTGAACTCCATTTGTTAATCCGTTGAATGTGTCGAATATCAGCAAAAAGATATGAAGAATCAAAATCCGGAAACCCAGTCTCATAAATACCGACAATTTTAAAATATCGCGTGTTGGGTGTTCCCGTTGAACTTGAGTTTTGAAAATAAGCAGTAACCCGATCGCCGATACCTACATGTAAACGCTGCGCAATTGTTTGTGATAATAAAATTTCGTTATTCAAATTATCCTGGGTATTGGGATACGAACCTTCAACTAAATACGAATCTAAGTTATGCCAGCGATAATCCGAACCGACACCCTTTACCACAAGACCTTCAAAATCAGTTTTAGATTTCACCAAAGCTGCTTTACTAGCTGTTGCCTGAATGTGATCAATATCATCAGTGCTATTCCATCCAACTTCATTTAACTCCGAACTATATATGGGGCGGGTAGAAACTTTAGAATTATTGTTTTCAAAAGGTGCTATGTTGAGCTGACCACTAAAGACTATGATTTTGTTCTTGATTTCGTGTTGGAGCCCCAAGCTTGTTGAAACAGCAATCAACATCATAACCAACCCCAAAGCAATTGCAGCTATCGCGATTTTTATAATCCGATTCGATGCACTACTTTTATCAATACTTTGACTGCGCATACGATGCGCTAAAAATAATCCGAAATTCAAATGACGTATTCTATGGTTGTTCTCTTCAAAAATACATTTTTATTATGGTTTTCGCTGAGTCTTTTTAGCATAAGCCAAGGACACGCTCAAGTTCAAGTAGGTGCCGAACAAATTGAGGCTTACCTGCCCTTTCTTAAAAACAAAAACATAGGCGTTGTGGCACATGCTTCAAGCTTAGTAAAAACGCAAAATCAATCGGTTCATTTAATCGATACTTTGCTGTCTCTACATATTAAAATTAATAAAGTATTTGCACCAGAACACGGCTTTAGAAGCAAGGCCGATAATGGCGAACATGTAGACAATACCACAGACCCAAAGACAAAATTACCGTTGATTTCTTTGCATGGAAAAAACAAAAAACCTCAATCAAAAGATCTAGAAGGTATGGATCTAATGGTCTTTGATATTCAAGATGTTGGCGTACGCTTTTACACCTACCTTTCTACGCTTCATTTGGTTATGGAGGCTTGTGCTGAAAATAACATCCCTTTGCTTATTTTGGATCGTCCAAACCCCAACGCACATTATGTTGATGGACCAGTGATGGAAGACGAATTCAAAGGTTTTTTAGGTAAACACAATGTACCCATTGTATACGGGTTAACCTTGGGTGAATATGCTCAAATGATAAACGAAGAAGGGTGGTTGGCCAATAAAATACAATGTGAAATGTCTATTATTCCTATCAAAAATTACACACATAAAACACCTTACTCTCTTGCCGTAAGACCTTCTCCAAACCTGCCTAACGATCAAGCAATCAACCTCTACCCTAGCCTCTGCTTACTTGAGCAAACACCTGTCAGTATTGGTCGAGGAACTGAAATGCAATTTCAAGTTTTCGGGCATCCCGACTTTAAAAACACCGCTTTCCAATTCAAACCTCAACCCAATTTTGGAGCTAAATACCCCAAACAGGAAAATAAAAATTGTTATGGAGTGGACTTGAGAGAACATCCTAAGTTGAATAAAATTGAACTCAAATGGTTGATTAATGCATACGAAATGGCTTCTGAAAAAGAAGGCTTTTTCTTTAAGCGCTTTGCGTTTATCTCTGGAACAAAGTCCCTGCAAAACCAAATCCAAGAAGGGCTATCTGAACAAGAAATAAGAAGGAGTTGGAAACCAAAGATTGACGCTTTCCTAAAAATACGAGCTAACTATTTGTTGTACGAAGATTAGAGTTTAATTGCAGTCTTCATTCGCTCTACAATATCAAATGCTGCCGGACAAATTGCAGTATTAGCTAAAGTTAAATTTGCAATTTGATAAATCTTTTTTCGATCAGTATGTGGAAATTCCTGACAGGCCTTTGGACGTACATCATAAATAGTACATTCATCATCAACACCAAGAAAAGCACAAGGAACTTGCTTCAAAACCCAATCGTTATCTTCATCGATTCGCAAGTATTGTTTTTCAAATTGAGCTGGTTTAGTCCCTATGAATTTCGAGATTCGCTCAATATCTTGTTTCATAAATAAAGGCCCTGTTGTTTTACAACAATTAGCACAAGACGTACAGTCCGTTTTCTCAAAAACCTCATCGTGAATTGCGGCAACTTGGTTATCTAAATTCTTGGGAACTCTTTTTTTAAGCTTATTGAAAAACTTTTTAGTTTCGGTTGCCTTATCTTTGGCATCCTTGGGAAGTAAAAGGAGGCGCTCCTGCATTCTTATAATTTTTCGTAAAACTACAACTAATTGAAAACACAAACTGATATATTCGGAAAAGCATTACAAACCTATTTTCAGAATCCAGAGAAACAAAGCCTTACAACCTGGACCAATCTCACAGATGAAGATGACGTTCCCCTTGCTTATTTCTTCAGATTATATGACGAAATGCCGGCTCTTGAAAAAAAGGCGCTTGCACTTGCATCTGGAAAAACTCTTGACGTAGGCTGCGGTTCTGGAAGTCATAGCCTGTACCTACAAAATCAGAGAGGGCTTGATCTCACTGCGCTTGATATTTCGGAAGGAGCCATCGAAGTAGCAAAAGCACGGGGTGTAAAACAAACCCAATGCCTATCCATCTGGGACTTTAACGAGAAAAACTTCGACACCATTCTTTTACTTATGAACGGAATGGGAATTGGAAAAACTACAGCAGAACTTCCAGCTCTTTTGAAACACTTAAAAGCATTGTTGACTCCGAACGGATCAATTTTAGTTGATTCCTCTGACTTAATTTATCTTTTTGACGAAGAAGATGTTGCACTCTGGAAAGAAGATGATATCTATTATGGAGAAGTAGATTTTGGGATTCGTTTTGACAATCAAAGCGAAGAGTTTCCATGGCTGTATATTGATCCTAAACGATTAGAAGTTGCAGCTAAAAATGCTGGCTTCAATTTCAAAATCATAATGGAAGGTGCTAACTATGATTACCTAGCACAATTGAGCCTTTAAGGTATATTCAAATATTTGTGGGTCTGCAATGAAACCTTCCAACGTGGGTTTTTCAATACATAATCGACCATTTCGGGCATCATTTGGTCACGCTTACTCCATTCGGGCTGTAAAAACAAAATACAATTTTCGCCAACCTTTGCAGCTTGCTCTTCCGCAAACTTGAAGTCATTTTGGTTGTGGATAATCATTTTCAACTCGTCTGCAGCTGCATAAGCCTCAGGAGTTGGTAATTTAGTTTTCTTAGGCGAAAGGCAAAACCAGTCCCATTCTCCACTTAAGCTATAAGCGCCAGAAGTTTCAATATGGGTACTTATCCCTTTACTTTTCAGCTCAGTGGTCAATGGATCCATTGGCCACATCAATGGCTCTCCTCCAGTCACAACTACTGTATCAGATGACTTCTTTGCCTCCTCTACAATTGAAACTATTCCTGTAGGTGGATGCAATTTAGCATTCCAGCTTTCTTTCACATCACACCAATGACATCCAACATCACACCCGCCGATGCGTACAAAATAAGCTGCACTCCCTTTGTGATATCCTTCGCCCTGTAGGGTGTAAAAAGCCTCCATAAGAGGTAAGTATAAACCCTGCGCAACATTTTGGTTCAGTTCGTTTTCTGTCATGCAGCAAAGATAATCTAATCTTGAAAAATGTCCGCTTGGATACACCCTAAATACCTAGAAAAACATGTATTCTAAAAAAGACTACCTTTAATCATGCAAAACATTTCACCTTTTCACTTAGCCATTCCCGTTCACGATCTCAGTATTGCACGTGATTTTTACGAAAACAAGCTTGGCCTTCGTACTGGAAGAACAAGCGATCAATGGGCTGACTATGATTTTTTTGGACACCAATTGGTCGTCCATGAAGACACCGAGTTTAAAGGTCACAAACATTTTAATGAAGTTGACGGAAAGTCTGTTCCCATTCCACATTTCGGAATTGTGCTTCCTTGGGATGATTTCCAAAACTTCAGTAAACACCTAACCTCAAAAAACGTTTCGTTTGAAATTGCCCCCTATCTCAGATTTGAAGGAAGAGCCGGAGAACAGATGACCCTGTTTTTCTTCGATCCTTCAGGTAATGCATTAGAATTTAAATGCTTTAGAAATATGGATCAATTATTCGCAACTTAATGACATACTCAACTCAAGTAAACCGACTTTTTTCAATTGTTTTTGGTGAAAAAATCCAAAAACATTTTGAAAACATTATTCTTGTACTTGCTGGCTTAGGATTCCTAATCCACCTTTTACTCATTGTACTTAAAACCAATAATGTTGGCTTTCTTTCCGAAATAAACAGCAGTTTATTGAACGATCCAATTACTGCGATTTATACGCCTTTTTCACTGATACTGATTTATGAGGTTTACCTATTGGTTTTCTATCTCCCGCGTTCATTTACCTCCTGTGTTTCCAAACAATTTGAGATTATTTCATTGATTGTAATTCGAAAAATATTCAAAGATATTCCGCAAATGGATCTTCAGGGTGATTGGTATTTGAGTCAACACAATTTAGAATTGATGGTTGATTTGCTCGGCTTCCTTCTGCTCTTTCTCTTGATTTATTTATTTAATGTTGGGAAAAATCGCTTACCCAAAAAAGTTGTTAAAGATCCTAAACTTTTGAATTTTATAAGTTCCAAAAAAGTAGTGAGTTTGGTTTTATTATTCTTACTAATGATCACCTCAACTTACTCGCTCGTTACTTGGTTGATGCATGTTTTTGCGGACGGTTACGTAAGCAATGTCGACGGTGTGTTTTTCAATCAGTTTTTTACCCTACTGATTTTAACTGATGTGATTATTCTTTTAATCTCTTTTCGTTATACAGAGGAGTACAGTAAATTGATTCGCAATACTGGATTTATTATTGCAACCATTTTGATCCGTCTTTCTTTTTCAGCAGACGGGTTCTTGAATATTATTTTGATATTAACAGGAGTAGGTTTCGCACTGTTAATTCTACAAATCTTCAATGCTATGGAAAATCCTAAGCTTGATTCCACTGCCTAGCCAAGAAAGTGTTTTGCAACAACATGGCAATGGTCATGGGACCAACTCCTCCAGGAACTGGAGTAATATAACTCGCTTTTGCAGCTACTTCGTCAAAAGCAACATCACCTTTGATTACATAACCTTTTGGATGAGACTCATCCTCAACGCGAGTAATACCCACATCGATAATGGTTGCTCCTTCTTTCACCATATCAGCGGTAAGATATTCGGGTATTCCGAGCGCCATAACCACGATATCAGCCTGCTTGGTGAGTTCCGCTAGGTTTTGTGTTCTGCTATGAGCAACAGTAACCGTAGCGTCTCCTGCTGGGCCTTTTTGGCTCATCAATATGCTGATTGGTCTCCCGACAATATGACTTCGTCCTACAACGACACAATGCTTCCCAGAAGTTGGAACTTTATAACGCTCCAACAACTGCATAATTCCAAAGGGAGTTGCAGGAATAAAAGCATCTAAGTCCAATGCCATTCGTCCAAAATTTGCTGGATGAAAACCGTCCACATCCTTCTTAGGATCGATGGCCAATAAAATACGTTCTTCGTTAATGTGTTTTGGCAAGGGCAACTGAACAATATAGCCATCCAGTGTGGTATCTTGATTCAACTGTTCAATTTGAAGAAGTAATGCTTCTTCGGTTGTATCATCCTCTAAACGGATGAGGGTCGATTCGAAACCAATTTGCTCACACGAACGGACTTTACTTCCCACGTAGGTCAAACTAGCGCCATCACTCCCAACCAAAACTGCTGCTAAGTGCGGAGCACGTTCTCCCCGTTCTTTCATAGCCGTTACTTTCAATTTTAGTTCTTCCTTAATCTCTTGCGAGGTCTTCTTTCCGTCTAGTAATATCATATTTTCATTTATCGTCCTCCTTGGAACATTTGCATCATTTGCTTTCCTTTTCCTCCTTGCATCATCTTCATCATCTTACTCATCTGATGAAACTGCTTTACCATCTGGTTCACCTCATTCAAGTCGCGACCTGCGCCTTTAGCGATTCTCTTTTTACGGTTTACATTTAAAAGATCTGGATTCGTTCGCTCGGTTGGGGTCATCGAACCAATGATTGCCTCTATGTGTTTAAAAGCGTCATCACCAATATCGACTCCCTTCATGGCTTTGTCAGCCCCAGGAATCATTCCCATAAGATCTTTCATATTCCCCATCTTCTTTACTTGTTGAATTTGGGAAAGAAAATCATCAAAGCCAAATTGATTTTTAGCGATTTTCTTGCTGATTTTTCGTGCTTCTTCTTGATCAAATTGATCTTGTGCACGTTCCACTAATGACACAACATCACCCATCCCAAGTATACGGTCAGCCATACGATCTGGATAGAAAACATCCAAAGCTTCCATCTTTTCACCAGTACCTATAAACTTAATGGGTTTTTGTACTACAGTTTTGATCGATAGTGCTGCTCCTCCACGAGTATCTCCGTCTAATTTGGTCAATACAACCCCATCAAAATTCAATACATCATGAAACGCTTTTGCCGTGTTTACCGCATCTTGACCTGTCATAGAATCGACTACAAACAAAGTCTCATCGGGCTTTACTGCTTTGTGAATATCTGAAATTTCTTTCATCAAAACCTCATCAACAGCCAAACGACCTGCTGTATCTACGAGCACTACATCATGCTTGTTCGCTTTGGCAAATGCAATTCCATCTAATGCAATTTTTACAGGGTCTTTTTCTTCTAGGTCTTTATAAACACCTGCACCTACTTGTTCTGCAACAATAGTCAACTGATCTATTGCAGCCGGACGATAAACATCACAAGCAACCAAGAGTGGGTTTTTTGCTTTTTTATTTATAAGGTGTAAGGCCAGTTTCCCCGAAAAGGTAGTTTTCCCTGATCCTTGAAGACCCGACATTAATATCACACTGGGTTTAGAAGCCAAATTAACTCCAGCAACTTCACCCCCCATGAGTTGAGTCAATTCATCCTTAACGATCTTAACTAAAAGCTGTCCAGGATTAAGCGTTGTAAGAACTTCCTGTCCTAATGCATTTTCTTTTACTCTATTGGTAAATTCTTTTGCGATTTTGAAGTTAACATCCGCATCAAGCAAGGCACGTCTGACCTCTTTCAACGTTTCTGCTACATTGATCTCTGTAATTTTTCCGTGCCCCTTTAGGACCTGAAAGGCTTTATCTAACTTACCACTTAAACTATCAAACATGGGAATACATTTATAAGAACAAATTTACTTTTTTTTCGGGGAAATGGAGAAGTAAGTAAAATAGAATTTAAAAGGAATACAAACCTACTAGTCAAAATCGAGCATGCCAATCACAACCGTATGTGGGAATGTAATTGCGGCAAGAAAGGTGAAAAACAACGGGATAAAATACGAAGCGTTTACATCAAAAAAGAAGTAAGCAGCTGTTAAACCAATCAAAGATAACAACCAATACACCAAAGATGATCTGATGTATCCTTTAATTGTTTTCAAATTTATCTCACCATCTAAGTACATCAATTGATCTTGGATTGATGGAATACTGTGCCAAAAAACAAAATATACTGCAAAAGAAAAAAGTAAGCTTGTTGTTGCAAAAAGAACAGTAAGAAGTGCTAGGGCTAAAATTTCCTTCAAATACACCATTCGACTCACAGAGAGAAAAAAAGCAAGCACACTGAACGCAACTGCTACTGCAAGGGTTGTTATATAGTATGTTTCAACAGTAAAACGAACCCCGCTGAGTTGTTCTATTAAAACGTCTACCTCTAGTACCTGTGAGCTGAACAAAAGACCAAAAACCAACAACCCGTATAAAGTATATCCCAACTGCTTTATTAAATGAGAAGCTGCTTTTTGTTTTAAAAAGGAGTCCCAATGTTGTTGCCCAAAATGGAAGCCACTAAATAAAACAAAGAAAAACAATCCGAAATTTGGGAGGTAAAAAAAGAGGATTGCGCCCAGAAATACAACTGATATATAGACAAGAATTAGTAAAAGGAAGAAACGAAAGCGGGTATTTTTATATTTTTTTTGAAGTAATCGAATATCATTTGCGCCATGAATTAAGCCAGCAGAGAAAATTAAAAACAAACCAAAAGTATCCGCTAACACCTTATTTAAGAGTAATCCAACAACTATCAACAACATAGTTAATAAAATAGTGAATTGATAATATTTTGCTCTTAAAATCATAGAAAGCTTAATTTTTAAGTAAATTTATTGCTATATATATAGTGAGTAAGTTTTTATTTTTTTAAATTTACCTAAACAAAAACAAATAATTATATTTTATTATGGAAAAATTTCTAAATTTTATGGCTGTTGTTCCAGAGATGGCGACAGATGATTATGTAGGGTTCACATTCTTCGTAGGATGTATGGCGATGATGGCTGCATCTGCGTTTTTCTTCCTTTCATTAAGCTCGTTTGACAGCAAATGGAGAACTTCGATTTTAGTATCAGGTTTGATTACCTTTATTGCTGCAGTACACTACTGGTACATGCGTGACTATTGGGCAACAAATGCAACATCACCAACATTCTTCCGCTACGTGGATTGGGTATTGACTGTTCCATTGATGTGTGTTGAATTTTATTTAATTCTAAAAGCTGCAGGAGCAACAAAACAATTGATGTGGAAACTAATTTTCCTTTCTGTTGTTATGTTAGTTACAGGTTACTTAGGAGAAGCAGTTTACAATACTGGATCAGGACCTGCACTTTGGGGACTTGCATCAGGTATCGCTTACTTCGTTATAGTGTATGAAATCTGGTTTGGTGGAGCTGCAAAATTAGCTCAATCTGCTGGTGGTGCAGTTGAATCGGCTCACAAAACACTTTGTAAGTTCGTTCTAATCGGGTGGGCAATTTACCCAATCGGATATATGGCTGGTACTGACGGATGGTACAGTGGTATTTTCGGAGGATTAGAAATGGATGTAATTTACAACATTGGGGATGCAATCAACAAAATCGGTTTCGGTTTAGTTGTATACAACCTTGCTGTGAATTCAAAAAAATAAGTCTGGACTTCGGTTCTTACTAAAAGAAAAACCGCTCAATGAGCGGTTTTTTTATGTCTTGTTTTAAGCACTTACATGCGATCAGGAACCTGAATTCCTAACAAACCTAGAGAATCGTGAAGCACAGATGCTACCTCACTTGATAAAGCAACACGCATAGCCTTAACAGCATCTTCCGTTTCTCCTAATATGGATACGTTCTGATAGAAAGAGTTGAATAGCTTCACTAAATCGTAACTATAGTTTGCAACTACTGCTGGACTATATGCTTTAGCTGCTTGCTGAATTACAGTAGGGTACAGCATAAGATGTTTGATGATTTCTTTTTCACGCGGATCGATATCCAAATCAAGTTTCAACTCGTCTTGCACATGCTCTGCCTTTCTAAGAATCGATTGGATACGCGCATAAGTGTACTGAATGAAGGGACCTGTGTTCCCTGCAAAATCGACCGAGCTTTCAGGGTCAAACAAAATACGCTTCTTAGGATCAACTTTTAAAATAAAATACTTTAAAGCTCCCATACCAATAGTTTGGTATAACGATGTTTTTTCCTCGCTCGAGAGGCCATCCAGTTTCCCTAAATCTTCTGCTATTGTTTGTGCAGTTTGCTGCATTTCGATCATCAGATCATCTGCATCTACAACTGTTCCTTCTCTACTTTTCATTTTACCTTGGGGTAAATCGACCATTCCATAACTCAAATGAAAGAGGGATTGTGCCCAATCGTATCCTAATTTTTTTAAAACTAGAAAAAGTACTTGAAAGTGATAATCCTGTTCGTTTCCAACCGTATAAACCAAACCAGTCATAGAAGGATTGTCGCGATAGCGTTGTAAAGCTGTACCCAAATCTTGGGTCATATATACTGCTGTCCCGTCAGAACGTAACAACAATTTTTCATCCAAGCCTTCATCTGAAAGATCAATCCAAACGGAGCCATCTTCTTTTTTATAAAAAATGGAGCGCGATAAACCATCTTCAATCAGATCTTTTCCGAGTAAATAGGTTTCGCTTTCGTAGTAATAGGAATCAAAAGAAACCCCCATTGCGGAGTAAGTAGTAGCAAAACCAATATATACCCATGCATTCATAGTTTTCCATAAAGCAACAACTTCTTGGTCACCAGCTTCCCATAAGCGAAGCATTTGTTGCGCTTTGATGTAGAGTGGCGCATTTGCTTTTGCCTCGTCTTCGGTTTTTCCTTGGGACATCAAAACGGCAATTTCTTCTTTGTACTTTTTATCAAACATTACATAGTAGTTCCCTACCAACTTATCGCCTTTCAAACCTGTACTCTCAGGCGAAGCACCATTACCATAGTCTTGCCATGCAACCATGGATTTACAGATATGGATTCCTCGATCATTAATGATTTGTGTTTTCACCACCTTTTTACCACTGGCTTCTATGATATTCGCTACTGCATAGCCTAAAAGATTATTACGAACGTGCCCTAGATGCAGTGGCTTATTCGTGTTTGGAGAGGAATATTCGACTAAAACTGTGGCGCTTGCTTTGTCCAAAGCTACTGTTCCATAATTTGAAGTAGTTCGAATTTCTTTTAATTCATTAATAAAAAAAGCATCTGTGATTTCTATATTCAAAAACCCTTTGACAACGTTATACCCTTTCACCCACTCCAAGCGCTCAACAAGAGATGTTCCTAGTGTTTCTCCGATCTGAACAGGATTGCCTTTAATCGTTCGCAATAAGCCGAATACTACCAGGGTAATATCTCCTTCAAATTCCTTGCGTGTAGCCTGAAATTCGAACTCTGAGATCGATGCATTAAAGGTTTCTTGGATAATCTGCTCTAAAGCGGGCGCGAGTTGCGTTGAGATTGAGTTCATAAATGAATTTCGGCAAATATAATTATTATGTACAAATTATCAGGTCTAATAGATATCCATTATATTTAAAGGAAAAAATGCTTTTAAACGTTTCGTATAACGATCGCAAAATAAAAGAACAAATTGATAGTGAAGTTGGCCCGCCTTTCTCGCTCCGAGATCGCTGGAAACTAGGTGGTATAGGTTCTTCTAAACTCGCGATAACGCATGCTTCAATTGACATTCACAACCTTTTGGTATTGGATAACAACAGCAATAGTTGTAGCGTTGAATTGCGTCCAAAAGGGATCATTGTGCGTTTCCGAAGCCTTTTGGAGACCTACGGGCTGGTAATTCCGTATTATAAATTAAAAGTTTACAAAGGTCAGGCCCAAGAGTATTCCATGTATAAAGATCACTTTTGCATTAAAGTCGCTGCAACAGAAAAAAGTACCCATCTATATTTTAAAAAATTGATTACCCAAAAAACCGCCGCATTACCTACACCACTAGAAGAGCTATAAAAACTATCGTATGAAAATTTTATTAACTGGTGCCAATGGCTATATCGGCATGCGCTTACTTCCGCAATTGTTGGATGCTGGTCATGATGTAATTTGTGCAGTTCGAGACCCTAAAAGGTTATCGATAAGCAATGATGTTCTCGAAAGAATTAAAGTAATTACTTTTGATTTTTCGGATATAACAGAAGCAGAAGCGATTCCAAATGATATTGACGCAGCATACTATTTGCTTCATTCCATGTCGTCTACCCAAGGAGATTTTGAAGAATTAGAAAACCGATGTGCACACAACTTTTGTTCTTTGATTCAAAAAACAAAAGTGAAGCAAGTGATTTATCTAAGTGGTATTGTAAACGACAAAAACCTATCTAAGCACTTACGCTCACGAAAGAATGTAGAGCAGATTTTAAAAGATGCTCCTTTTAATCTTACGGTGCTTAGAGCTGGGATCATCGTAGGCTCTGGAAGTGCTTCTTTTGAAATCATCCGCGACTTGTGCGAAAAACTACCCTTTATGATTACTCCAAAATGGGTACGGACAAAATCGCAACCCATTGCCATCAGAAGTGTCATGGAGTTTTTAATAGGCGTACTCCTTCATCCAAAATGCATGAACGATGCCTTTGACATTGGAGGACCCAATGTGTTGACTTACAAAGAAATGCTACATTCATACGCCCGTACTCGAGGGTTTAAAAACTGGATTTGGATCATTCCGATCATGACGCCTCGACTTTCTTCGTATTGGCTTCACTTCGTAACTTCTACCTCCTACCCACTTGCCGTACAACTAGTCAGTAGTATGAAGATGGAGGTTGTAGCCAAAGACACCCGCTTACAAACACTCCTGAACATCAAACCATATACATACGTTGAAGCGATTGAAATGGCGTTCATTAAAATCGAACAAAATTCTGTAATGAGCAGCTGGAAAGATAGTATGGTTAGTGGAAGTTTGCCCAAAGATTTAAAAAAATACATCCAGGTTCCTAAGTATGGAATACTCAAGGATGAAAAAAAACTAAAAGGTATCGATCCAGAGCAAACACTAAAATCTCTTTGGAAAATTGGCGGAGATCAAGGCTGGTATTATGCCAATTGGCTTTGGAAATTACGCGGATATTTAGATCAATTAATAGGAGGTGTAGGGTTACGAAGAGGTCGTACTCATCCTGATAAAATATTTACAGGCGATTCTTTAGACTTCTGGCGGGTATTATTAGCGGATAAAAAAGAACAACGCCTTTTACTTTACGCTGAAATGAAACTCCCCGGTGAAGCATGGTTGGAATTTAAAATTGAAGGTGACACCTTACACCAAACAGCAACCTTTCGACCACGTGGGCTTTGGGGTAGAGTTTATTGGTACAGCATTGTGCCTTTACACTTCTTTTTATTCAAAGGAATGATTCGTAACATTGCACGCAAACAGTAAAGAGCAGTCTCTTATCTGTTTTCAGGCGCTTTAAAGCCTTTGTTTGTCGCGCCAGTGTATATTTGTCTTGGACGACCGATAGGCTCGTTATTCATTCTCATTTCGCGCCATTGTGCAATCCATCCGGGCAAACGACCTAATGCGAACATTACGGTAAACATTTCGGTTGGAATTCCTAAGGCTCGGTAAATGATTCCGGAGTAGAAGTCTACGTTGGGATATAATTTACGATCTACAAAATACGGATCAGAAAGCGCTTCTTGCTCTAGGCCTTTAGCGATTTCAAGAATAGGGTCTACTATCCCAAGTTCATTTAGAACTTCGTCAGCTGCAACTTTGATTATTTTTGCACGAGGGTCAAAGTTTTTATATACACGATGTCCAAAGCCCATCAAACGGAAAGGATCGTTTTTGTCTTTGGCTTTCGCCATGAATTTCTTAGTATCGCCACCATCAGCTTTAATAGCTTCGAGCATTTCAATAACCGCTTGGTTAGCGCCCCCATGAAGAGGTCCCCAAAGCGCAGAAATACCTGCAGAAATCGAAGCGAATAAACCTGCATGTGAAGATCCTACAATTCGTACAGTAGAAGTAGAACAGTTTTGTTCGTGATCTGCATGTAAGATTAATAATTTATTCAAAGCAGCCGTTACAATTGGGCTCGTAGTATATTCTACGTTGGGTTTTCTAAACATCATTTGTGCAACATTGTCAACGTAAGACAAGCTGCTGTCGCTATAATTTAGAGGAAGGCCTTTTACCTTTCTTTGTGCCCAAGCAACTAAAACTGGAAATTTAGCTAAGATGGTTACAATAGCTCCATACATTTCTTCTTCAGAATCTACATCAACCGACGAAGGGTTGAAAGCTGTTAAAGCAGAGGTTAAAGAAGCCAAGATTCCCATAGGATGAGCTGTCTTCGGAAAAGACTTCAATATCACTTTAATATCTTCATCAACAATAGCTTCTTCGTTAATATCCGATTGAAATTTATCTAACTGAGCAGCTGTTGGAAGCTCTCCAAAAATCAATAAATAAGCTACTTCTAGGAAATCTGCACCATTAGCTAAGTCGTCAATGTCGTAGCCTCTGTATTTTAGAATCCCTTTTTCACCGTCTAAAAAAGTAATACCACTCTCACATGAACCAGAATTTTTAAACCCAGGATCTAAAGTTACCAAGCCTGTTAATACTCTGAGTGTCTTAATATCTATACCCAATTCATTTTCGGTTCCTCCTACTAAAGGGAATTCAAAAGTTTCGTTTTTATAGGTGAGTTTTACAGATTTTTCCATGATTTTACGTTTTTTAGAAGATTGCAAATTTACGGATTTTTGACGGATTTTTAAAATAAAAAAAGGGGCATAAAGCCCCTTTTAACATTTCTTAACCTTAAAAATTAGATTTTAAAGGCATTTCTTTTAGGAAAGTATGCAACTTGACCTAATTCTTCTTCGATGCGTAACAACTGATTGTATTTAGCCATACGGTCGCTTCGTGAAGCAGAACCCGTTTTGATTTGACCTGTATTTAGCGCTACTGCTAAATCAGCAATGGTGTTATCTTCAGTTTCTCCAGAACGATGAGACATCACTGAAGTGTATCCAGCATTGTGCGCCATATTAACAGCTGCTATTGTTTCAGTTAATGTTCCAATTTGATTTACTTTAATCAAAATAGAGTTTGCAATAGTTTCTTTGATTCCTTTAGACAAACGCTCTACGTTGGTTACGAATAAATCATCTCCAACCAACTGAACCTTATCCCCTACTTTTTCAGTAAGTGACTTCCAACCTGCCCAGTCGTTCTCATCCATTCCATCTTCAATTGAGATGATCGGATATTGTGTGCTCAATTCAGCCAAATAGCTAGCTTGTTCTTCAGAACTTCTTTTAACTCCTTTATCGCCTTCAAAAAGCGTATAATCGTATACTCCGTTTTCATAAAACTCAGCAGCTGCACAATCCAATGCAATCATAACATCTTTTCCGGCAGTATACCCTGCATTTCCAATTGCTTTGATGATTGTTTCTAGTGCATCTTCAGTTCCATCCAAAGTTGGTGCAAAACCACCTTCATCTCCTACAGCTGTACTCAAACCACGATCGTGTAATACTTTTTTAAGGTGGTGGAAAATTTCCGTCCCCATTTGCATAGCATGCGAAAAGCTTTCTGCCATAACCGGCATTACCATAAATTCTTGAAAAGCAATGGGTGCGTCAGAATGAGAACCTCCATTAATAATATTCATCATCGGTACTGGAAGTGTGTTTGCACTTACTCCACCGACATAGCGATATAATGGCATACCCAATTCGTTTGCTGCAGCTTTAGCTACTGCTAAAGAAACACCTAAAATAGCATTCGCTCCAAGTTTGGACTTGTTCGGCGTACCGTCTAAATCGATCATCATTTGATCAATTTTGTTTTGCTCAAAAATAGAAGTCCCAAGTAAGTGTTCTGCTATAGCAACGTTCACATTCTCGATTGCTTTACGAACTCCTTTTCCCATAAAATCAGAACCACCATCACGTAATTCAACTGCCTCATGTTCACCTGTAGATGCTCCTGAAGGCACAGCTGCTCTTCCTAAAATTCCGTTCTCTGTAACCACATCAACTTCTACTGTTGGGTTTCCTCTAGAATCAAGGATTTGTCTTGCGTGTACTCTGATAATGATACTCATATTTATATGTTTTTTGATTTAAAATTTTTCACGAAATTACTGAATAAATACTTGGAATCGTTTGGACCAGGGGAGGCTTCGGGGTGATATTGTACCGAAAAGCATTTCTTATTATTCATTTTAAGTCCTGCAACTGTCTTATCGTTCAAATGAACGTGAGAAACTTCGACATTGGGATGTTGTTCTGCCTCTTCTTTATTGACTGCAAAACCATGGTTTTGCGAAGTAATTTCTCCTTTTCCTGTTTCTATATTCAGTACAGGGTGGTTTATACCTCTGTGCCCGTTGAACATTTTAAAGGTCGATATGCCATTTGCAATCGCTATTACTTGATGACCTAAGCAAATTCCAAACAAAGGCAAATCGCGTTTGATGATTTCTTTTGCGAGGGCTTGGGCTTGAACCAATGGCTCTGGATCTCCAGGACCGTTAGACAAGAAATAACCATCAGGACTCCATGCTTCTAATGCTTCAAAAGTAGCATCAAAAGGAAATACTTTTACGTACACATCTTGTAGAACGAGATTGTCTAGGATGCTTTTCTTAACGCCTAAATCTACTGCTGCAACTTTGTAGGTTGCGTCTGGATTTCCATAAAAATAGGGTTCCTTAGTTGAAACTTTAGATGCCAATTCAAGGCCAACCATAGAAGGTTGAGCTGCTAATTGTTTTGTTAACTCTTCAATTCGATCGACTTCCGTAGTTACAACTGCATTCATAGCGCCATTGTCTCGAATGTAACGAACCAAAGCTCGTGTGTCTACATCAGATATAGCGACAACATTCTGATCTTTAAAATAATCCAAAAGATCTTGTGTACCAATGGGTCTTGTGTGTTGAAAACTAAAGTTTTTGCATATTAAACCTGCAATCTTAATGGTTTCGGATTGGTTATCTATTGGCGTTGTTCCGTAGTTACCTATATGAGCGTTTGCAGTAACCATCAATTGACCAAAGTACGAAGGGTCAGTAAATATTTCTTGGTAACCTGTCATTCCTGTATTAAAACAAATTTCACCGAAAGCACTTCCTTCAATTCCAATTGACTTTCCGAAAAAAGTAGTTCCATCTGCTAGCAATACAATAGCTTCATTTCTTTTTTGATACTTCATAAAGGGTCAAAATTTTTTACAAATAAACATAAAAAAAGGATAAACAGTAACTGTTTATCCTTTGAAATAATTAGTAATTATTAACACATCTACTCTTCACTTTTGTCTTCCGCTGCAGTAGCATCTAGAGTTTCAGTTACTTCGGTAGCTGCTTCTGCTACAGGAGCGTCAGCGGTAGGCTTTTTAGCTCTACTTCTACGTGTTGTTTTCTTAGCTGTTTCTTCCGTATTAGAGTATACATCGTTGAAATCAACCAATTCAATCATGGCCATATCAGCGTTATCTCCTAAACGGTTACCTAATTTGATGATACGTGTATATCCTCCTGGACGGTCACCAACTTTTGGTGCCACGTCGCGGAACAACATAGAAACTGCATCTTTATTTCTTAGGTATCTAAAAGTAGTTCTACGGTTGTGCGTAGTATCATCTTTTGATTTTGTAACCAATGGCTCGATAAATTGTTTTAAAGCTTTCGCTTTAGTTACCGTAGTATTGATTCTTTTGTGTTCAATTAATGAACATGCCATATTGGCGAGCATAGACTTACGATGGGCAGTTTTTCTCCCTAAATGCATTACTTTTTTTCCGTGTCTCATTTTA
>ERZ807291.4444-NODE-4444-length-18616-cov-4.586714_pt1 | contig 18616 bp, 15 predicted proteins | sample MGYA00521257_ERZ807291 | MGnify/ENA primary metagenome ERZ807291 (study PRJEB31413, sample SAMN03169783) | marine metagenome | biome: Marine; feature: Water; material: Subsurface seawater | place: North Sea | collected 2011-04-28 | depth 1 m m ... | reverse complement strand
TAAGTGTGCCTTCTGGAGATTTTTGATCAGTTCTGATCGTGGTTCAGTTTGCCCCGAGGCGAATTGGCCACCCCACCACTCAATCTCTACCGGGTTTTCGGCAAGCCATAGATCCTTAGCAGAGGCGTCTCGAATGCATTCTTCAAATATCGATCGGGCAGATTCGATGTCCTCGCCAAGAGCAACTCCGAATCGGCCTTCGGCTACGAGCAAGTCCGGAACCGTTGATGCCCAGTCGCCACTGTGCACCGTTCCAATTGAAATGGGATAGGCGACTGGCCATCGCCGCATTCGTGAATCGACATCTACATTGCGGCGTGCTTCGAGAATTTCGAGTGCCTGGTAAATCGGATAAAATTTTTCGATCGCGCTGACACCTTCGGTTCGGCGTGAAGCGTGGATGGCAGCACCGTGGACGAGTAAACGAAATGTCAACGCTCCACCGTTGGCTGAGATAGCGGCTAGTGAAGTGGGCTCGGGGATGATCGCCCCCGCGACTTGGTGTTCGGTAAGGCTATAAAACTGCGGCAAGCCCTCGGTGATCAATGAATAAGTGCCCAGACCACCGTCTTCTTCGCCGATCACGGGAGCAAAGAGCAGATCTCCTCTTGGGGTGAAACCACTTGCACGCAGGAATTTTACTGCTGCCCAAGCTGCAATCAGACCGCCTTTCATATCGCAGGCCCCGCGGGCCATGATCACTTTTTCACCGTCAACGGTGGTCGCGCGGGGGGTAAAAGGATCTGCGCTCCACGCGCGCACATCACCGGGAGGTACTACATCTGTATGGCCATTAATCAGAAGGGCGGGTGCGCCACCGGAGCCACGCCAAATACCGAGAACGCCCAGCCCTTGTTCGCGCAACACCTCTTGACCGGGAAATTGTGGGTCTGCGGTGATGGTTTTGAGGTCCATCTCCCAGCTTCTCACTTCCAAGCCTGCGGTGCGCATGAGCGTGGCCATGAACTTTTGAGCGTCCTGCTCGCTGTTCGTGCCTCCTGTTGACGCGATGGAAAGTAGGGTGGCCAGTTCCTCGTACATGGCGCTTGCCGAGCACAGATCCTGCGGGGGAGTAGGCATGGAGGAATTGTGCCGGCCCGCAGGGCCGGGCGTACGAAGGAGGGTCATTTTAGACAAATGTCCGTTTTGTCGGATAAATTGACGAGTTTTTGGCCGCCACGCCGAATTCTGCCTGTGCGTAGCGCATGAGGGGGACCTTTTCTGCCCTATGGTGGAGTCGGCCCCAGGGCCACGAGAGTGGCGCCCGCCACCACCGCTGCGGCGGAGATTGTCAACAGGAGGACCCATGGCCGAGGAAAGCTATACCGGCGAGGCGTATTGCGTTAAGTGCAAAGCCAAGCGTGAATTCACCGGACACGTGGAAGAAACCAATGGTCGCCGGTTCGCGAAGGGCATCTGCCCAACGTGCGGCACCAAAGTAACGCGCATTTTGGGCAAAGCCTAAATACCGCGTTTTATCTCAGTAACTCTTTAAAGGGGCGGCCCAGCAGGGTTGCCCCTTTAAATATATCTGGTTCATCCGCTGAGCGTGGTGCCAGATTTCGCACAGGGTGAACTACTTGCTGGCCAACCGAGGCAGCCAATGCAGCAACGCTGTATTACCGTAAAGCCATGGCACAATTCCCGTTCGGCTTTGGAGCGTCAGATAGTGGTGATTCTGGTGGCTTCGACATGAACAACCTTGGAGCCATGTTCACCCAGTTCGGTCAAATGTTGCAGCAGTCTCAAAACGAAGGACCGCTCCCGTGGTCCACGGTTATGCAAGTGGCGCGATCGGTGCTCGGCACTGATCCAAGTGTGACAGATGCGTCGGTGCGGGCAGTCGAAAGCGCGATGGAATTGGCTGATCTGTGGCTCAATGAAAGCGTGACTTTTCCGGCAAGTAGCACTGTGGTGAAAGTGTGGTCACGTAGTGAGTGGCTCGTTGAAACGGCTGAAGTGTGGCAGAAAATTATTTTGCCTATCGCCACGACAATGTCGCAAAGAATGGAAACAATGCTGCCCGGGCTCGCGGACAGCGAGGATCTCAATGGGCTCGAAGATCAGTTGCCCCAGGAGCTCAAGGCAATGTTGCCTGACGGCTTGACACCTGAATTGATGGCAATGCTTAAGCCGATGCTGGGCATGGTCACACAGCTCGGATCCACCGCATTTGCTTATCAACTTGGACAGGCCTTGTCGGCGCTGGCGAAAGAGGTGGTTTCCTCAACTGATGTCGGGATCCCATTGGCCCCTGCGGGAACCAGGGCATTGATTCCATTGAACATCTCAGAGTTTGCACAAGGGCTCGGTATTGAAGAGCGTGACCTTTTTCTTTTCTTCGCGCTACGCGAGAGCGCGCACCAGCGTCTATTTGATCACGCTCCTTGGCTTCGTCCACGTTTGATGTCAGCGGTTGAGGAGTATGCGCGCTACATGGATGTTGATGTAACATCTTTGGGGGAAAAGTTTGAAGGATTTGACCTGACCAGCCCGGAAGCCTTGCAGCAAGTCATGGCATCAGGCGTGTTGGAGCCGCAGGACACGGCTGAGCAGCGTCAGGCGGTTATTCGCCTAGAAACGCTGCTCGCATTAATCGAGGGCTGGGTCGACGAAGTTGTGACTCAGGCCGCGGGCGATCGCCTCGCAAGCCTGGGGCAACTGCGGGAAACCATGGGCCGTCGTCGGGCAACAGGCGGCCCGGCAGAAACTAGTTTCAGCACATTGGTGGGCATGAAGTTGCGGCCGAAACTTTTCCGTGAGGCCAACACAATTTTTGCTGCGGTTCGGGCAAAGTCCGGTGTCCAGGCACGAGATGCCCTGTGGAACCACCCCGATTTGTTGCCAGACGCTGAAGCGCTGGCCGATCCTCTGGGTTTTGCGCAGGAGGTTGCGGGCGGTTCCGCATTTGACGATATCTCCATGAGCGATTTCGAGAAGGACGAGGACCAAGGCTAAATGCGTGATCCTGCTCGAGTCGAGCAATTTGCCGGAGAACTCAACGGCTGGTCTGTCGCTCCAAGTGGGGGGCAGCGCGCCCTACATGATGAGTACCGGCAGCTCCTTGAGCGCGAGCCTAGCTCTTTATCTCGGGAGAGAGAGCAGGGACATTTCACCGCGAGCGCTTTAATGATTGACCCATTGCGCGCCAACGTCTTGCTCGTAATGCACCCACGGGTAAAGCGCTGGTTACAAATGGGCGGACACATTGAACCGGGAGATATAAGTTTTCGCGATGCGGCCTTGCGCGAATGTATTGAGGAAAGCGGTTATCGCGAGATTGAGGTGCAATCAATGCCTGCCCGATTTGATCGACATGATGTTCCCTGTAAATCGGCCAGGGGTGAAGTTGTCCAAAGTGTGCACTGGGATGTTCAGTTCCTGGCGATCGTGGATTCCCAATCGGAATGCATTCTGACCGAGGATGCGCCGACACGGTGGTGGGATCTGGAGTCCGCTATGCCCGAGCTTGATTACAGTGTGAAGCAACTCATTGACATTGCTCGACAAGCACTCCAACTGTGAAGTTGGCTTATGCACAGGCTGTACACAGTTTTACGATTATGGCGTGCCGGAATTGGACAAGTTATCCCCAACTTGTTAATTGCGTGACTTATCACAATCGAGTGTTGGGCGGCCGCTCTGAGCCTAGGGCGAACTCCGGTAGAGTGATGTGTGCGCTGAAAATTTAGGCGCAGTTGACAGTGGGAACGAAAGGGTGAGCAAAGAGCGTGAGCACATTGCTTTGGTGGCTAATCCCTTTAGCAGCGGTGCTTCTTGGCGTTGCTGTGAGTGCGCTCGTCAATTACTACCGTAGAGAGACAGAAGACCATGATTTGGGCCAACATGCATCCATGCGAGAAGCAATGAACAAGCCACATGGACAGCGTGGCCCTCGCTCGCCGCGGCGATAACTGACCCCGATAACCACCCCCAGTACCATAGTCCAGTGAAGGAATCATTGCCGATCGGTAAAGAGTCTGTCGTTTCACGGGAAAAATGGGGAAGTCGCACCATTACTCTCCTTGTGAGCGTGGCTGTGACATTGAGTATTTTAGGAATCGCTTTCTTGTTGCCCGTCCCGTTTATTAAACTTGCTCCTGGTCCAACCTTCAATGTGATTGGCGAAGTCGACGGTAGTCCAGTCATTCAAATCTCCGGCACCGAAACCTTCCCGACCAGTGGAGATTTAGACATGACCACGGTTCGGGAATCTGGAGGGCCCAGGGGCGGCCTGACGTTCGTGGACGCCGTTGGCTCTTGGTTTGATGCCTCTGATGCTTTAGTTCCACGTGAGCTGGTGTATCCCGATGACGTGAGCGGAGAAGATGTTAAAGCAAGAAATGCGGCGCTGTTCAGCACTTCAGAATCAAACTCGGTCGCAGCGGCACTCAACTACCTAGACTTACCGGTCCAGACGAGAGTCGTAGCAACCGCGGTGATCGTGGGTGCACCAGCTGACGAAGTATTCCTTCCCAGAGACGAAATTCTGTCAATAGACGCCGTTGAAGTGGCTTCCCCGAGCGATGTTGTTGAAGCGGTGCAAGGCTCGCGGGTGGGAACCGAATTTACGATCGAGATTCGCAGAATGTCCGAAGATAAAACGGTGACCGTGGTCTCTGGCGAGAACCCAGACGCACCGGATAAGCCTTATCTCGGGATTTCTGTAGGCAAACTATATTCGGCAGAATTCGATATCAATTTCACGCTCAGCGACGTGGGCGGCCCTAGTGCAGGTCTGATGTTTGCCACTGGAATCGTCGACAAACTCACCCCTGCTGACTTAACCGGTGGCGGCCACGTAGCTGGCACAGGCACCATCACTCCCGAGGGTGAAGTTGGGCCGATCGGCGGGATTCGTCAGAAGCTCGGCGGCGCTAGTTCTGCTGGGGCGAAGCTGTTTCTCATGCCCGAGCAGCACTGCGCGGAGGCCCAGGGGCATATTCCCGATGGACTCACGGTCACCCCGGTGACCTCGCTTGCAGATGCTCTGAAGGAGTTGGGTCACTGGGTGGCTGGAATCGCGGTTACTTCATGCCCCGCTACGCCGTAGTGCGACTGTTTTAGGTGTGACGTAGGTTAAGGGGGTGAGCACCGTAAATTCGATGAGTCCTGACCTTGAACGAAAGCGCCCCGGGGGAGTATTGCTTCCCACTTTACTGATTTTGGTTGGCGTTGTAGTTGCCTTCGTGATCTTTACCGGGTTCTACACCGAGTTCATGTGGTTTGACTCGGTTGAGAAGACCCAGGTCTTCACAATTTCTCTAGTCACTCGCGCCATCATGTTTGGAATCATGTTTGCAATCATGTTCGTGGTGTCTTCACTGGCACTGCTCATTGCATTTCGTACGCGGCCTTCTTACGTGGGAGCAACACCAGAACAAGCAAGTCTTGAGCGCTATCGGGTTGCCATTGAGCCCTACCGCAAGTGGATTGCAGTGGCGATTGTCTTCGTTCTCTCGTTCTTTGCGGGCCTTGCTGGCTCAGGTGAATATGGCACGTTTTTGCTGTGGCAGAATTCAACCCTTTTTGGCCAGGTTGATCCGCAATTCGGTCGGGATCTTTCTTTTTACACATTCGAGTTACCGTTCTTTCGTTTTATTTTGGGCTACGGTTTCGCTCTTGTCATTCTGTCTCTCATGATCGTGACAGCGGTCCAGTACCTGTATGGCGGATTGCGACTTCAACCCAAAGGTGAGCGGGCAACTCGGGCAGCGCAAGCGCAGCTCTCAGCATTGTTGGCAGTCTTCCTCCTACTCAAAGCAGTGGCTTACTACTTAGACCGCTTTGGATTAGTTACCAAGAGTGAAGAACTCGTGAGCGGTTTCACCGGACTGAAATACACGGACGTCTTCGCGGTGATGCCAGCATTAAACATATTGATTTTCGTAGCAGTTTTAGTGGCGGCTTTGTTCATCTTCAATATTTTCCGCAGGCACTGGATGATTCCAACAATTGGCCTGGGCCTGTTGGTTTTCACATCGGTGGTCATTGGCGGCATTTACCCCCTGATTGTGCAGCAATTCCAGGTAAGTCCAAGTGAATTGGTCCGAGAGGAACCGTACATTCAGCGAAACATTGAGGCTACGCGGGACGCCTACGGAATCGCGGACGCAGAAATCGAAGATTATGCGGGCTCAGTGTCGCCTCCGACGAGAGAGACCCTCAACGCGAGTGCGGGAACGTTGAGCAATATTCGTTTGCTTGATCCCGCTGTGGTTTCGCCGACTTATAACCAGCTTCAGCAAATCCGTGGCTATTACGCCTTTAACAACACCCTTGATGTCGATCGCTACGACCTGCCGGAAGGTCGCCGAGGTGCCGTAGTTGCTCTGAGAGAAATCAACCTGGCGGGAATCCCGGATGGACAGCGCAACTGGACCAATGATCGGGCCGTGTATACGCACGGTTACGGCTTCGTGAGCGCTTACGACAACACCGGCTTAAATAACGGTACCCCTGACTTTTTTGCATATGACATTCCGCCCGTGGGCGAACTTGAAGTCACCCAGCCCCGGGTGTATTTCGGTGAGTTGAGCCCGCAGTTTTCAATTGTTGGCGCACCCGAGGGAACCCCGCCGGTCGAACTGGACTACCCCGATGATGCGAACCCCACGGGTCAGGCCACAAATACATATAGTGGTGACGGCGGAGTCCCTATGGGTTCGTTCTTTGGAAAACTGTTATTTGCAACCAAATTCCAAGACACAAATATTTTGCTTTCAGATTTGGTCAATGAGGAATCTCAAATCATGTGGGACCGCACGCCGCTCACTCGCGTTGAGAAGGTGGCCCCGTGGTTGACCTTGGACCAAGATCCATACCCCGTGGTGGCCGACGGCCGAATTCAGTGGGTTGTGGACGGTTACACGCTGTCTAATGAATATCCATATTCATCTCGAGTATCACTCTCTGATGCAACGAGTGACGCAATCAGTAATCGGGCTGGGCAATCAGGATTACTTCCACGTGATCAGGTCAACTACATGCGCAACTCGGTCAAAGCCGTTGTCGACGCCTATGAAGGAACTGTCCAGTTGTACGCATGGGATGAATCGGATCCGGTGCTACAAACTTGGATGAAAGCTTTCCCTGACGTCGTGGAGCCAAAAAGTGAAATGTCTGACGACATTCTGGATCATGTGAGGTACCCACAAGATATATTCAAGGTTCAACGAAACATCATGTCCCGCTATCACGTGACCGATGCGGTTACTTTCTACAACGGTACCGATGTGTGGATCGTGCCATTTGATCCAACGGTTACCCCAGCTCAAGTGTTCCAACCGCCTTACTATTTGACTCTACAAATGCCAGGTGATAGCGATACGGCTTTCTCGCTGACAACTACGTTCGCGCCGCAGCGGCGACAAACTTTGGCGGCGTTTATGGCAGTTAACTCGGATCCAGGGCAGAACTACGGGAAAATCCAAGTGCTTCAATTGCCGAGTAACACGACGATTCCCGGGCCTCAGCAGGTCCAGAACAACTTCGAATCAGACCCAACAGTGAGTTCGCAACTCTCGCTTTTGCGCCGTGGTGGTTCCGAAGTTGAACTGGGCAACTTGCTATCACTGCCATTCAATGACGGATTGCTCTATGTAGAGCCGGTCTACATTCGGGCGGCTGCCGACGGTTACCCACTATTGCGCAAGGTTCTTGCCGGGTATGGCGCGAACGTTGCGCTAGAGGACAACTTAGCGGCTGCGCTCGCAAAGGTTTTGAATACAAATCCGGATGCTATTCCTGAGACGATTCCCAATATTGATCTGGGTGGTGGGTCAGCTCTTCCCGACACCGCCGATCCTGATAATCCGGATACGCCAGTGCCAACGCCGGCAGATCCAGTCGAGCAGTTGACGGCGGCTCTCGAGGACGCGGAGCGTGCTTTCGCTGATGGTGAGGCAGCGCTCGCGAACGCAGACTTCGCGGCTTATGGTGAGGCTCAAGATCGGCTCATGGCGGCTATTGCTCGGATAGCCGCGGCTGAAGCGATCCTCAATCCTCAGCCAACCGAAGTTGAACCACCAGAAGAACCTGAAGTGGTTGTTGAAGACGGAACCAGCGCGTAGTCGAAAATCGCATGAGTCTGGCGGATCATTGGAATGACCGGTATGAAAACAATCCAGCATCCAAGCTCAGTTGGTTTCAAGAGAGTTCGCCTGAAGTTGAATTCATAACAGTAAATGTGGGCAAGGCAACCCCGGTGATAGATATCGGGGGCGGCCTTTCCCCGCTTGTTCATCAACTCATCGATGAGGAATTCACCGACCTTACGGTCGTCGATGTCAGCGAATTTGCATTAGAGCAGGGCCAAAGAAAGGCTGAAGGCCGCCAAGTCCAGTGGATTCAATCGGATCTTCGTGACTGGACGCCCACGAGAATGTATGGCCTATGGCACGATCGAGCGGTTTTTCATTTCCTCACAGATAAGGAAGATCAGGAGCGATATTTATTGATGGCTGCTGAGGCACTTGTGCCTAGCGGCTATTTGATCCTAGGAACCTTCTCTGAGAACGGCCCGCAAACATGCTCTGGATTGCCAGTTGCACGGCACAGCGTTGATGAGTTAACCGCGGCGATTGCCGGGGACTTCACAATAATTGACTCGCACACTCAGGAGCATGTAACTCCCAGCGGTGGGGTTCAAGAGTTCGCATGGATGTACGCCGTGCGCAACTAGGCTTACCCACCAACAAGTGATTTGGAGCACTGACGTATAGTTAATATAGATAAAAAAGGCAGCGCGGGGTGGAGCAGCTCGGTAGCTCGCTGGGCTCATAACCCAGAGGTCACAGGTTCAAATCCTGTCCCCGCTACGACGTGTGATCTCTCAAGAGATCGGAGACAGCCGAACCTGTAAATTGGTTAGGCTGATCTTCATTTTCGGGGCGTGTTTCGGGGCCGGTAGTCCCGTTCTGGATCGATGATCAGCCCTCGTAAAAGTTCGCCGGTGACCGCGTTGACGATGCGAACGTTGAGGTCTTGGATGAGCAGGATGACGTGGGTTCGGGCGTGGGTTCGGCCGATGCCGATGTGGTGCGCTGACTGGCGTCGGCGGGAGTTGTAGAAGCCCTCGATGTAGGCGATGACATCTCGTCTGGCTTGGGCCTTGGTGGCGTAAACCGTCCGGTAGACGCGTTCGTTCTTCAATGCTGAGAAAAACGATTCGGCCATCGCATTGTCCCGACACACGCCGGTCCGGCCCATCGATGAACGCATGCCCAGGTCCTTAACCAAGAGCCGGTAGTCGGCCGACGTGTAAACGCTGCCGCGGTCGGAATGAAAGATCGCACGAGGCTCGATCACCGTCGTTGCGCAGCGTTCTTCAACGCGTCCTTGACGAGCTCGGCGCGCATGTGATCAGTGATTGACCAGCCAACTACCTTCTTAGAACAACAATCAATTACCGTGGCCAAGTAAATGAATCCGGCCCAGGTGTGGATGTAGGTAATGTCACGGACGAACTTGATACCCGGCATCTGAGCTACCGCCTCGGCATCGGCTTGGGTGGTGACCCGAAACGGTCGCGGCTGGCAGGGGATCAAGTGTTCCTCGCGCACGATCTGCCGCACCAACTCCGGTGAGCACTCGGTGTCCTCGCCGGCCAGATCCGCGTGGATCCTGCGGTAGCCGCAGGTTCCGTGCGACGCCTCGAAGAAATGCCTCACCCGTGCCATTAACGCCCCACGGCGGGCCGCGGTCGCCGACTGTGGCCTCGCCAACCAGTGATAAAACCCAGAGGTCGACACCGTCAACCAAGTACACATCTTGAACACGGGGTTGATCTGCGCGGGATCGTTCTTGCAGGAGTCGATGTACTCGTACTTGCTCACTGTCGCTGCTCCCTCGCGAAGTAAGCCGTTGCTTTTTTTAGGAACAAGGCCTCAGCACGAAGGTCGCAGACTTCGCGCTCCAACTCCTTGAGCCGGGCCCGCTCCGAAACAGTCAACTCGGTCTCGGTGCCACCATGAGTGTGGCGGTACTTGTTCAACCATTTCCGCAGCGTCTCCGTGCCCACACCATAGGCCTCGGCTACTTCCCTGATCGGCTTGGAAGTAGCAATCACCTCCTGACACAACTCGTCCTTAAACTCCTGGCTGAACCGTTTACGTGCTGCAGTCATTCTCCGGATCTCACTTTCCAGTAGAACCCTCATTTTAAGAGGGCCCACCGTCCGAAATCACCACAGCAGACCAATCGGTGCCGTCGGCGAGCCTGTAGTGGGTGAAGTCTGATTGCCAGGTTTCGTTCGGCATCTTGGCTTCGAAACGGATGTAGGAGGATTTGGGTTTCTTCTTTGGCTCCGCGATCACGAGGCCTGCTTTGGACAGGTGGCGGCTGATCGTCGCGGTCGAACAGTGACGTCGTGATGCTGGGCAAGGCGCCAGGCGAGCGTGTCGGGGCCGGCATCCAAGCCAGACTTGGCCAGTTTGCGGCGTAGGTCAAGGATCAGCTCGACTGTTGCTCCCGGAGTCGCCATCGGTGAGGTCTTCGGTCGACGTGACTTGGGTACGAACGCGGCGTCGCCCTCGGCCTCGTAGCGGGCTTTGAGTTTATAGACCCAGGAGCGGTGGACGCCGTAGTTCGCGGCGACCTCTGCAGGGGACTGATGATCGATGAACGGGGCGGTGATGACCAAACGAGATTTCGACATCGCCGAGCATCACTACGAATCGGACAATGTCGCCGATGACTTGAAAGATGTGTCGCCGATGTCCTGAACCAACACACTGTCCCCGCTACTTGTGAGGCTCCGGGACACAGTTAACCCCTGTCCCGGGACTTTGTTTACTTTTTGAATTTGTAGCTTTTGGGCATTCCGCCTTGTCGGGGTGTTCCTTTTTTTGGTCCTGGTTTGATTCCGCGGGGCTGGTGTTTTCTGGTGGGGTCGAGTTGGAAGTCGCAGAGTATTTCTCCGGTTTCGATATTGATGATCAGGATGTTCAGGTCGTTGATGAGCATTCGGATTCGTGTTCCTGCATGTTCTACGCCGATTCGGGGCAGTCCCACCCGGTTTGAACATCCGTGAGGTTGAGCGTGCGGGCGAACTCGCCCTTGAGCGTCGGGCCGCAGTGCGCGACCGTGTCGCCTTCGAGGAACTCGGCCTCGACCTCGTCACCAGACTTGCGGATCTTGATCGAGGACCGCAACAACGGCGACGGTTTCGTCGCCCAGACACCCCTGATCTGGTCAGTGGCCTTGGCCGGCTTCGAGTACAGGTCGATCGATGCCGCTGACATCGCAAGTAGCTCCTCACGCACCGCGGGACCGTAACGGTCGACGCCATCGACGAGCTCGCCATGGCGTTCCAGTCCATCGAGCTGGATTCTCATCGACGCAGCGAGGTACTTCCCACACTGCCCACCTGAGGCCGCCCACACCGGCTGCAGCACCTTCACGGCGTCGTAAGAGTATTTGGGCGACCTCGGTTTCCGGACCCGTTTCGCGACCTGTCGACCACCACCCGGCGGCCGCTTCGCGGCCGAGATAAGTCGGCGGCGGGCGTTATCCCGTGACCACCCGGTCACGCCCACGACCTCATCCAGGATCCGGCCCTTGTCCCCCTTCGCAGCCTTCACGTACGTTTTGCCATATCTCGTAGTGACCTCGGCGCGAGACATCATAGACAACCCATTTCTCATGCCTGAGGATGCTCACCGTTACGTGGGCATTCCTACGTGAGGCACGGAAAGCATTTCGCGGGCAGTTTTCGTGAGTCTCGTAGGGCACTCCCATCTGTCTTGGCAGATGTTGTAGAATAAAGGAGGATTAAGGGGGGTGACATGCCATTCAAAGGCGAGTATGAAGCAAGCACAAGTCAGTTTGTTGCCGATCAAGTAGCAACCTATGAAGCTTCGGGCGGTAAGGAAGCGAACACACTTCGCGACACTGGAATACCGATCACGATCGTCACGATGATGGGTGCAAAAAGTGGCAAGGTCCGTAAAATTGGGCTTATGCGTGTCGAGCATGATGGTGAGTACGCCCTCGTTGCTAGCGCTGGCGGTAGCCAAAGAAACCCTGGGTGGTACCTCAATCTGATGGAAGATCCCAACATCATGATTCAAGATGGTCCAGTTCCTCTTGACTACGTGGTGCGGGAGGTTCAAGGGGTTGAACGGAATGAATGGTGGCAGCGTGCTGTCGAGGTGTTTCCGCCCTATGACGAATATGCAGGGAAAACTGGCCGGCTTATCCCAGTGCTGGTTGCTTCTGCGAAGTGAGGGGCTCACCGCCGAACTAGTGCGCAGGAGAAAACAAGTACAGCCTTGTAGAGTTCACGAGTGACAAATCGGCCGGTAGGTGTTTGGGGCAGAGGGAATTGGCTAGATCATTCACGACGAGTTGAAGCTTGCGAAGTGGCGGCTGAGATAGAAGCCCTCGGCTATGAAAGTTTGTGGCTATCCGCTGGTTTCGACGATGGTGTGCCGGCTTTGTTCGGTGATCTTCTGGACGCCACAAACTCCCTCACGATTGCTAGCGGCGTCCTGAGTATTTGGCACTCATCCGTGACTCAAACCGCGGCGGGATACAAAGCCCCTGATCGGGCACACCCTGGCCGATTCCTGCTTGGCCTCGGGGCAAGCCACGGTCCCATGGTCGAGGAAACTAAGCAAATATATGGACGCCCTTATAGTCGGATGGTTCACTACCTGGATGAACTAGCAGAGCAGCAACCTGGAGTTCCGGCTTTGAATCTTATTCTCGCAGCGCTCGGCCCGCGCATGCTCCAGTTGGCGGCGGAGCGCGCATCGGGCGCACCCGTATTTTGTACCCGTTGAATACACTGCACGTGCGCGCGAGACGATGGGTCAAAAAGCGCTACTGATTCCGGAGCAGGGTGTAGTACTTGAAAGTGACCCGCGAATTGCCCGCGCTATTGCGCGAGATCACATGGATCTCTACCTGAGTCTGCCCAACTACGCCAGTAACTTGAATCGCCTCGGTTTCGATGATGATGAAATAAAAAACGGGGGAAGTGACCGTTTGGTAGATGCGATCATTGCGTGGGGTGAAGTTGACGCTATCGTGGAACGAGTTGACGAACAACTTGCAGCTGGGGCAAGTTCAGTCTGCGTGCAGGTGCTCAACGGTGACTCGCCTGAATTTCCACTCAGACAGTATCGAAATCTTGCCTCTGCGCTCTTTTAACGCAAAGTCCTAACTGCCAGCAAGTTTAATTTGCTAACCATTGTCACGATAGTTGCATGATCATTTCACTTTGGTTTCAACCCCGTCTGCGAAATCCCCAAACGACGAGCAATCTCCCTCTGACTCACACCCTCACGGCGAGCCAAAACCTGAATCTCTGACCAATCTTCCACAGTAATCACCTGTCCAATAATGCTCAGGTGGCCCACTTTTAACTTGGGTGGTTTCAAGCGGTCGTCGCAATTTTGCTAGTTCGTCAAGGTTAGCATTTGGGTGAAGAGTTGTTCTGGTGTTGCGTCTCCGAGCACGAGGCGCGGCCTGTTGTGGAGTTCATTTTCAACTCGTGCGAGGGCTGCAGGACTATAGATTGACAGGTCTGTTCCTTTCGGAAAATATTGCCTCAGGAGCCCGTTGGTATTCTCGTTACTGGGTCGCTGCCTTGGGCTGGCTGGATCACAGAAATACACTTTCATGTTGGTATCTCGACTAATTTTTTGGTGCTGAGCCATTTCTGTCCCCTGGTCCCAAGTCAACGATATTCGCAGGTGCGGTGGCAAGGGGTTCATGCTGGCCGCCAGGGCGCGATGCAGGCTGGTGGAGTCCCGCCATGGAGCCATCGGTGAGCACCCGAACGGGCTATGCCTAATTCTCGACACGCAGCACGAATGGAAACACCTTTAGCGATCATTTCCATGAACAATCGACGCTCCAAAGACTTGGGGCGACGACCTGGCCCTTTTGGTATCCGACGAGTAGACACAACAACCTCCCAGAAGTGAATTTGTTGCGACGACCGCTTGAAACCAACTTGCCGTTTTTGGTCTACTTTTAAGTTGCCGTCAACAACTCATAGGTATGGTTGAGAAAATAATTGTTCGTATGTCGCACGGCAAGAAAGAAACTCTCAATTTGACAAATTAGGCGTGATTCATTTGGCTATTTTCAAATAAAGCATTTTTTTTTTAACATCTTTGAGTTAGAGTTCGAAATGTCACGGAATGCCTGTGGGCTCTGCCAAAATTTAAAGCAAGTTAAATCTTTTGACATTTGTCTATCGAGGGAGTTCAAATCAATGAACCGGATTGGCGTAGATATTGGTGGCACATTTACTGATGCAATTTCCATTTCACCAGATGGAAGAATTTCGACATCAAAATCCTTGACAACATCGGGACGGCTCGCAAACGGCGTCGTTGATGCGATCTCAGGTCTCCAGGTATCGCCTCAAGACATTGATTATTTTGTGCATGGCACAACTGCTGGGCTGAATGCATTTCTTGAACGACGTGGATCTCGAATTGCATTGATTACAACCAAAGGTTTTCGAGATGTCTATCAAATAGGTCGGGCAAATCGACCTGATATGTATAACCTCAAATATCAATCACCCAAACCGTTGATACCACGTTCTGATATTTTTGAGGTAAGTGAGAGGTTAACTCCCGAAGGGGAAACAGTCACAAAGATAGAGCTCCCAGAACTCGAAGCCATTGCAAGTAAAATCGAAGGAAAGTTCGATGCGGTGGCAATAGTGTTGCTTCATTCATATAAGGATGCAAAGCATGAAATTGAAGTGCAGAATTATCTTTCTTCCAGGTTACCTGGAGTACTCATAGTCCCTTCCCATCAAGTTGCTCCAGAGTGGCGAGAATATGAAAGAACCAGCACTACTGCTCTCTCTGCATATATTGCCCCGATTATTGATGAGTATCTCGTTCAGCTTGGGGAGAAATTGGAAGAAATTGGTGTGAAATCTTCCATAAGAGTTATGCAGTCAAATGGTGGAGTCATGAGTGCATCTACAGCTAGAGCCAAGGCAATCCAAACGCTTTTCTCGGGACCTGTGGGAGGGACTATCGCGGGTGTCGAAATTGGAAAGAAATTAGATTTTGATCAACTGATCTGCGTCGACATGGGTGGAACATCCTTTGATGTCAGCTTGGTGATCGATAAGAAGGCTGATATTGAATTGCAGACCGAACTGCAAGGATTGCCCATACTCTCTCCTACAGTGAGCATGCATACTATTGGTGCTGGTGGTGGATCGATTGCTTATCTTGCAGGTGGCGCACTTAGAGTTGGCCCACGCTCGGCTGGTGCAATTCCTGGTCCTGCGTGCTACGGCCGAGGTGGCAAGGAGCCAACAGTAACTGATGCAAATCTATTTTTAGGTCGGTTGCCTCAGATAGCAAAACTTGGTCGAAGCCTGCCGTTAGATTCAGTGGCCTCACGCGATGCTCTTGATTCGGTTGGAAGTCAATTAAATTTCTCCTCAGAAGAAGTTGCTACTGGAATCATTTCCATCGTTAATGCCTCGATGGCCAACGCTATTCGCGAAATTACAGTTTCACGAGGGATTGATCCAAGAGATTTTACTTTGGTCGCATTTGGAGGCGCAGGGCCACTTCATGCAATTGCCATTGCAGAAGAACTCGAACTTGAGTCTGTGGTGGTTCCCGCGAATCCCGGCGTCCTCTCAGCATGGGGGATGCTCCAAGCAGATACTCGGCACGACCAAGTTCTTAACTTTTATTCCTTGCTTCATGAAACAAGTTTGCCTCAGCTGGATGCAGCTCTCAATAAACTGCGGGCGCAATCCAAAGGAATTCTTGACTCAGAATCAATTCCAGCTAATCTCCAAGAGTTCAGGCCTGCAGCAGATCTTCGTTATGTGGGACAAGAATATACGGTGACAGTTGAATGGCCTGGTGAATGGAGCACAGATAAGGCTCTGAGTGAGCTAACTCTCATGTTTGAAGCCGAACATTTATCTCGCTACGGCCATAACAATCCTGGAGAATCTGTTGAGTTGGTAAATATTAGAATGAGCGCTCTTGGATTAAACGGCGTGAAAAGCGAGCAGTACATCCCAGAATCTAGTCAGCAAAAAGAAGAGATTCTATCCCCAGTCCATTTTGATAAAAAATGGACCGAATCAAAGATTGTGCAACGAGATCAATTTAAATTTGGTGAGACTGTTAGTGGTCCTGCTGTGATTCTAGAAGCGGATTGCACAACGTTGCTTCATCCGGGTTGGCAAGCAAAAGTTGTAATCGGCGGTCATATCGTTATTACAAGGAGTATCTAATGGCTATTAACCCAATTACCGTTGAAGTCATTCGGAATTCTTTTGATTCAATTGCAAATCAAATGAATAATAATCTAGTGCGAAGTGCCTATACGCCGATTATTTATGAAATGAAAGATTGCTCGGTAGGTTTATTTGATGGGAAAGGGAATCTTTTGGGACAGGCACCAGGCCTTCCAATCTTCTTAGGGGCACTAGAGTCTGCAATCTCTGAAACTAGAAATCACTTTGGTGGTTGGGAGATCTTTAAGCCTGGCGATGTGTATGCCGTTAACGACAGTTATCTTGTTGGAAGCCATCTCAACGATGTGTCTATCTTCTCACCGATTTTTTACAAAGGAGATCTCGTAGGCTTTGGAGCTACTAAAGCGCATTGGTTAGATATTGGTGCGAAAGATCCGAGTCAAGCAATGGACTCCACGTCAATTTATCAAGAAGGATATCGGATTGGGCCGACGCGTCTTTATCGTGAAGGCGTTCCACAGACCGAAATTTTAGATTTTCTAACAAGAAATTCGCGTCTACCCCGCTCAATCTGGGGTGATATGCACGCACAAATTGCAGCATGTCGCACGGGTGAAAATAGGCTTCAAGCCCTTTACGACAAATTTGGCGAGGCAGTAATCCGTGAAGCAACAGAAGAAATTTGGCGTCAATGTGAAATGCTAGACCATGAGGTGGTTAGCCAGATTCCTGACGGGATTTATGAAGAATCTGGCGCTCTAGATTCTGAAGGCCCAGGTGGTAAACCTGTACCGATCAAAGTGAAAGTCACGGTAAGTGGTGATCAGATTGAACTAGATCTTCGTGGCTCTTCGCCACAAACAGGTGGACCCCTTAATTGTGGAGTTGCTCAGACTATTTCAGCCGCGCGACTGGCTTTCAAGTTCCTTGTAAATTCAGATGTTCCAGCAACTGCGGGAACATTTAGGAATCTCAAAGTTCTCACTGATGTGGGATCTGTGTTTCATGCCCAGGAGCCAGCGGCCTGTCAGTATTACTACCCCCATTTGGGCCTCATGATTGATCTCTTTATCAAGGCATTATCGTCTGGAATCCCAGATCGAGTCGTAGGAGGACAGCCTTCGGATGCTATGAATATTTTGTTCGTTGGGAAAAGCCCAAAAACTGGTGATGAATTCTTCACTGGCGAAGCTACCGGAGTTGGATGGGGCGCACATGCCGATGGCGATGGTGCAAGTGCTCAAATAAATTACGGTGGTGGCGACTTAAAAAATTATCCGGTCGAAGTTTATGAAAGTCGATATCCAATCCGAATCCATCAATATTCCCTTGGAGTCAATACTGGTGGCCGTGGCAAACATCGTGGTGGTCTTGGTGTTGTTCGAGAGTATGAAGTCTTAACTGATGACGTAACCGTCTCTCTCTGGTTTGAGCGGCACAACACGCCTGGATGGGGACTTTTTGGTGGCGAAGATGCAATCTCTACGACCGTTTTAGTCCAGAGAGATGAGTCAGAGCTTCCTCAACAAATTTTGAAAGTGAACAGATTTCCTCTTTCGCTTGGGTCGAGAATCTGGGTAAAAACAGGGGGAGGGGGTGGATATGGACCAATAAGTGAGCGCGATCAAAGTGAGATTCAAAGAGACATACTAAATGGATACGTCACTAAGGAGTTCTACGCCAATTAATGGCGCCCTAAGTCAACATAAATGAAAGGAAACAAAATGCGAAAAAAATTGATCAGACTCGGTGCTCTCCTATCTGTCAGCATCTTTGTCGCATCGTGTTCCAGCGGTCCTAATGAAGCGTCAGATTCGACGCCAGTCGGGACTAATGAAGCGTCAAATTCGACGCCCGTCACTGCTGTTTTTTCAAATATTGCTGAAACTGCAACATTAGATCCGGCAATCGTCTTTAGCTCGGACGGCTTTGTGTTTGCCCGCAACGTGTATGAAGGACTTGTTGAATACAAGCCTGGAACTATCGACATTGGACCTCTTCTTGCTGAGAGCTGGGAAACTTCAGATGACGGCTTGACATTTACATTTCAATTACGATCTGGCGTCAAGTTCCACGATGGTTCAGATTTAACTGCTGAGGGAGTGGTAACGTCACTTGAGAGAATTCTGGATGTCAATCAGGGTCCTGCATCTTTTATGACAAATATTGCTTCAATCACTGCAGATGGCTCTGACAAGGTTGCAATCACGCTTGAGAACGTGGATTACACCTTCCTTGGCAAGCTTCCCAAACTCCCAATTGTCAGCGCAGCTGCGATTGAACAAAATAAAACGACCGCAGATCCGCTTGCTTCAGAGTGGTTTGCGATTAACGCAGCGGGAACTGGTCCTTACAAACTCGACAATTGGCAGAGAAATCAGGCTATTAATCTCGTGGCTTTCGAGGATT
>ERZ807291.4438-NODE-4438-length-18627-cov-5.353812_pt1 | contig 18627 bp, 28 predicted proteins | sample MGYA00521257_ERZ807291 | MGnify/ENA primary metagenome ERZ807291 (study PRJEB31413, sample SAMN03169783) | marine metagenome | biome: Marine; feature: Water; material: Subsurface seawater | place: North Sea | collected 2011-04-28 | depth 1 m m ... | reverse complement strand
TTCTTTTTTAGCACGGTTATCACCTCTTTGTTTTAATCTTAAAATTTCTCTATCTAAACCTATTACTGCCTTCCCTGCCCTAACTCTTGCTTTTTCTTCTTTCCCAACTGCATCTGCGACTTTTCTATTCCCTAAATCTCTTACTGCATTATTAACTATTTCTTGTTCTTTTTGTTTAAGTTTATTTAGGGCAATTTCTTTTTCTAAATTATTTTTCTTTTGTAAATTCTCTACTGCTTCTCTTTCATTGATTTTTAGATCATCTTGAATTTCTTTAATTTGTTTCTGGATATCCAATGATGCTTGAAGTGCCTTTGCCTCTTTTTCCCTACCTTGTGCAATAAGATCAAGAATTTTTAATTCTGCATTTTGTACATTCCTTTTATTTTGAAGTTCTGCCAATTCTTCTCTTAATTTGTTTTTAACTTTATCCCTATTTTCAAGTTCTTCTCTATCTGCAATTAGATTTATTTTACGGTGCTGTAATAAAATTTCTACATTCTTGTTACCGTCTTTTCTTGCTTGGTTTATTCTATCTGTAATTTTTTGTATTTCTTGTTGAAACTTTTTTTCTTCTGCCAACTGCAATAAAATAGCATTATGTTTTGCCATTCTCTTTTTTACTGCTTCTCTATCTTTTTCTTCTTGGGTAATTTGTTCAATAATCCTTTTTTCTTGTTTTTCTAAATCTAAAAGTTTTTTAACCTGGGCAGTTGCTTCTTCCCTACTCATCTGCCCATCATTCATTAGTTTAATAATTTGTTCTTCTGCCTTTTGTCTTTGAATAACTAAATCAAGTTCTTGCTGTCCTCCTTTTTTAAGAGCATTCACTCTTTCAAGTTGAATTTGGACTTTGGTGTTGATGTCAGACCTTGCTTTAAGAACACGTTCCAAGACTTGTGCTTCTTGTTTAGCAAGTTCGTTGTTCTTCAAACTAAGTTTATTTCCTTCCTTCCAAAGGTCATTGGATTGTTTTGAAAGACGAATTAAGTTATCACGGTGCTTGATACGTTCTGCATTTAGATTTTTATCCTTTTTCAAAATCTCATTTCTTGTTTGGATGAAACTCTTTGAAGTTCGTTTTGCAGTTTCTGCATATGCCTTTTCTACTTTGTCCAAACTTTCTTGTGCCTTACGGACATCTTTATCATCTGCAAATGGATTTAATTTTGCTAAAACTAAGTTTGCTTCCGCAACAAATACATCAAACTTTGCAGATGCTTTATCCAAAGTATCAGTTACATATTGCTTTAATGTTTTTCCAAATATTTTGAAAGCAGTTGGAAGTGCCTTACAAACAGCAAAAATACTTTCCCACCCCAGCACTGCCATTTGGAGAACTTTAATCAAAGAAGGTAAAATTTTTGCTCCAAGAACCTTTAATTGTGTTCCGGTTTGTTCAAGTTCACCATCCAAGTCTTGCATGGTAGAAATGGTTTTCCCATCAATGATAAGTCCCATTTCTTCTGCTTGGTCACCCAACTCCTTGAATTTGGCAGAACCGTTTCCAATTGTTTGAATCATTGCAACACCTTCAGAATCCAGGAATTTGAAGGCAGTTGCCAATTTCTTGGATGGATTTTCTATTTCACCCAATCCATCAGCAAATTCCATGAACAATTGTTCACCACTTTTTGCAGTACCGTTGGAATTATCTAAAGAGATGTTCATAGAGTCCAAAGCATCCTTTAGTTCTCCTCCCTTCTCTCTTGCAGTTCCAATTCTTCTGATGAATCTTTGTAAACCAACTTGTGCTTGGTCCGAATTTACTCCGTTTTGCTCCATAGCAAAATTGAACTTCTGCAAAAAGTCAGTTGAGACTCCTAACCTTTTACTCATATCCCCAAGTTTTGCAGTTGAATCTAAAACATGCTTTCCAAATGCAACCAATGCTGTTGCACCAAGAAATCTGGTAAACATTCCACTCAAGTCTTTGTTGAATTTTTTTACCTTACCTTGTGCCTTTGTTAAACCTTGCTCAAAAGAAGCAGAGTTTAACGACATCATTGCTTTGAAATGTGAACTAAATGCCATTGTTAGAATTACCTTTAAGTATCCACCTATTGATTTGGTTATCTACTTCAGTAATTCTTTGGTATTTCTCACCAACTTTTTTGGCATTTCTTTCGTTGATTGCTGTCAACAATTGGAAACCTACACGCAAAGGCATTTCCATTATTTGTTCAAAGGACCAACCATACTCACGTGCAAACAAATCCACAAAGTATGAAATAAAGTATGCTTGTCCCTTTTCTCCTATGCTCATGGTATCAGAATCAGAAAAAGACTTCTTTATATATTCCTTTATCCAATTGATTGTTGGAATAAGTCTTAACTTAACTGCCTTTTTGAAAAATTCTTTTTTTGCTTTTGCTTCTGTTGAATAATCTTCTGAAACAATCCACAAAAACAAAGCAATATCTTCATCTTTAATATCTCCACCTTTCAAGAACGGTGTTTCTATTCCATCCAACATCATCAGATGCCTCAAGGTCATGCTCTTAACCTTGATTCCATAACAATCTTCAGAAACAAGAACCCATGCTTCATTTGCCCAACATTGTGCTTCTGCAATTAACTGTTGGAGTTCCTTGGGAACTTCATTCACCTCAACTTAGTTTTTCTCTGGCAGAAAATGATAATGTGGCAAATTCACCGTTACTTCTTGATTCAGAAGTTTCAGTTACAAAGTAAGTTTTACTTCCCAATGTGAATTCATCTCCAAGTACCGGATCTGCTTTGCTTTGCTCTTTCACAAAAGTACCGGATAACTCTTCCAACTTTTGTACTGCAACAACTGCAATGGTCTCACCTTGTGAACCATTTAACTCCGTTACTTCAGACGGTCTTGTTATAGTGAAGTCTTGAAGAACATAAGACTCTGAATTGATAGAAACGGATTGTGATCCGAATACATATTTACCTTCTGGTGTTACTGTTACTGATGCTGTCATAATAAAATTCCTTTTACTAAAATTGTGCTTATCTATCTCCTTGTCATTCCAACAATAGGAATTTCACATTGAATGCCATTGAGGTAACATCTGAATTTAATTCTATATCAATGTCTGTTGTTGCAGACATTTCCTTGGTTTCAAGAATCTGGTAAAATTGATTCTTCATATACTCATTTTCCGGCATCATCAGATATCTGATCTTTGCCAACTTATCTGAATGGTTTCTTAGTTTTGCACGGTTGGTTGCTATAACAAAACCAAGAGTGCCTTCATATGCATTATATTTTCTGTAATCTTGAACCATTGCTACTGCATCATCCATGTTTCCTTCTGTTTCAAAGATTACTTGAATTTCCTGGTCTGTTATTTCCTCAGTGAATCTTGCTTTAACTCCACTAAGTTCAACTTCTGAAAGTGCATTTACTGCCAAGGTTTCAAAGTTGTCTTCAAACTTTAGACTTTCCGGTATAATCATGGTATTAGTTCCATTGTTATTCTGTACCCACTTGTGTATTCCATTTCTTCAATTTGCCTTACTTGGTATGTCTTGGTTTTGAAAACAATGGTATGATTCAACTTTGGGGTTTCAGCATACAATGGAAGTATAACATCCAAGGTTTGATGCTTATAGAAACCGGCAACTTGCATATTCTTGGTTGTGGGTGATGTGGATACAATGGCATTGATTTTATGTCCATTGATTACAATCCCTTGACCAAAGGTATTACATTCCAAGGTGAGTTGGTCAGATAAGGAATTTATGTATTCTTGTTCCATACCTTAAATTGGTTTATCTAATTCTATATGCAGAAAATTCCTCAAAGATTCCTTGAAGATGCCTTTTGGGAATTGGACAATGACAGAAATGAAGAAATCTTTGCAGATTGTCTTGAGGTAACAAAATCAAAAGCAAATGCACGTGAACTCTATATTGTGGTTCGTGCAAAGCATTTCATAAACCTTGAACGTAAGCAGAAAAAACAGCAGTATTTTGATATATTAAAAACGGAAGAAATTTGGAATGAAATGAAAAAACAAGAAAACAAATGAAGTTACAAATTGGTAAAGGATTACTAAGAATCTTTATTATTTTTTATATTTGTTGGGTAATCTATTATTCAATCAAGGAATATAATGATTATTTTGGATATATAGATGCACAAACTGCTTGGTGGAAAAATAACAAAGAATTTAATCTTAAATATGCAAAAGAAGCAAAAGAACGAGGTGATGAAGCAGAATATCTTGTGTTAAGTTCACGTGCAATGAATTCTGATTATCAATTAAGAGATGCCTTAGAAGGTTGGAAACAAGCAAATATTGATGGCATTTGGGATTTTTTAGGTGTGCTTTTTATAGGTCCTTTTATTTACGGAATTCCAATTGCAATTCTTTATTGGATTTTACGTTTTATCCTAAAAGGATTTGTAAAAAACGAATAAATTAAGATTCAGCAGATAAATCAGAATCTAAAATGTCTAATGTGGCAGTTACAGAATAACTTCTACGCATTTTGTTATCTGAAAGTAATATCAGGTTTCCACGGTTTACTTGTAGATTAGTTGGTTTGTCTGACAAATTGGAAATGTTATTTGTGGCAGTTTCTAACAAACCATAAAAAACCTTTCTTCCGTCTGATTCTTCTGCTGGTCCGTCATAATCAGCAATGTCATCAGTTGAAATGATAAGATAAGATTTATCTGGTACAAGTTCCGGTGAAATTGCATCTGCTCCATTGCTTAGATTAGTTGATGCAACACCTCCAAGAGTTAGATTATTGGAACTTGTTCCGGTGTTCGTATAAGTAACCTCAAAAGCATCATTGAACTCAGTGGATGCATTTGAAGTAATATCTGACTTTAATCCACCCAATGAGTATTGATCTGCTGTTTCTTCCAATGAAATAGTATGAGCATCACCACTGTTTGAATAAGCAATTCCACCACTTCCAACATTGTCCACTATTTCAATGGAAATATTGTTTCCACTTGATCCGGCAGTTTTGGCAGTAAAAGTTAAACCATCAATGTCTGCACTTGCAGAAACAGCATCCACACTCACAATTTCTTGAATATCTCCCTTTGCATCTGTCGTTAAAAACTTTGCATTGGGAAAAACTGCGTTTAATGCAACGTCTGCCATTAAGCACCTCCTTGAACCCAAGCAATAGCATTTGGATCACCTATTGTTGCACCAAACAAAGTTGAAAAGCATCCATGAAGAGTTCCGGTTGCTGTATTAAAGTGTTCACGGTAGGCAACATTCATTCCAAGACCAGGAATTGTAAATGTTTCGTACTTTTGAAGTGTTTCTTGTCCTTGCGTTTCTGGCAAACGGTTCACAATAGCAATTCCGTTTTTACCACTTGCAAATGCACAACATTTCTTGCTTCCGGTTCCGGTTTCAAGAATTGAAGTTGGATGAACTTGCAAACCGTACAATTGTCCTACACGTCCACTTTGCATGACAGATGCATTTTGTCCGTAAATGTCTTGATTGTCTGGCAACAATTTATGGTGAGCAACATGACTCAAAACCAAATGTCGGTCATTAACCGGAATTCCACTTGAATCCAATATTTTTACAAGTGCTTTGACAGTTGCCAAATCCATTGAACCCGCACCTTTTGTGGCATCTGCTGTTCCTTGTTCAATTGCAGTTTTAACTTGGTTCATAATAAATAAACCAAATGCGTTTGCATTACTTGCAATGTAGTTGCTGAGATTAACCGGAGATTTATACAACTCATTATCTGAAAGACGGAATGGTTTGATAATCTCTTGCACGGTGATGTCTTTGGTTGATACATCACTTTCAGATGTTGCTTCATATCCGGCATTGTTTCCGGTAGATGCAAACACTCTTGCAGAATCTTTACTATCTACCAAAGGCACTTTGATTGTTGTGCCTCTTCCGGCATATTCATTTGCCACATTAACTGAGAAATTCCCAAGTGGTGCAAGCATGTCATCCAACACCTCTATTGCACTTGAAATTATTATATCTGAACTTGCTATACTGTTTGCCATATTGTTTTTCCTTTATTCTAAAGTTGTTTATCTACTGCCTTGTAATTGTGAGATTGTTGAGGTTGCTCATAATAAGTTTACTTTTAGTACCCCAATCTTGTTCCATTTTGATTTGCTCGGTTAAGTCTAACTTCTCTTCTGCAAAATTGTGGTCAACGGGGTCCGAACCAATTTCAAAACTTTCCACCTTAATTTCTAAATCAGAAATCTTTGCTGTAAGTTCCTCTTTTTCTTTTTCAACTTCTGATTTTTCATCCGTTAATTGATTAAATTCCTCGGTAATGGTTTGAAGCATTACTTCCAACTCGTTGATTTTGTCTTGGAGTTCTAATTCTATTTCATTTGTTTCCATAATATTGTTTTCCTTAAATTCTGTTTCTTCTTGTGAGAACAAACCGTTGGGATTTGTTGCTGGGGTTGATACAACACTCCATGCCAAGACTTTCTCACAAAATGCATAAATCTTGGTATCTTCATTTGGTGTTTCATTTTCAAGCATCACCAATTCATTATCCTCGTTGTAGAATGCAGAGTTAATCATTGCTTCAACAGATATTCCAAAAACCTCTGGTGCTTTGGATGCTAACTCAAAGAATGTTGAATATTCCTTGGTGTTACTTTCTTTCCATGCATTCAATGCAGAGAAATCACCAACAATTTGATATTCACCATTTTCATTTACTTTCTTTTTGAAATTCTCAAAGAAACCAATGCTGTTTAATGCCTCATTGTCATCAGAATGTTTGTAGTATGCTTTGACTTGAGTTCCTTCAACGCATTGAAGAAAGGAATCCAACCCTTTTTCATTTAACCACATTCCATGACCCAAAATCTCTCCGGTTGTTATTAAACTAACCTCAAGGATTTCACCGTTCTCCAAATCTATTTTTTGAATATTTGGATTATTTGAAAAATGCTTTGTGTCCATATGTAGAAATGTTTGAGTTATCTACTTCCTTGAGATTCCCACCCCATTGTTCTGCCATTGCATCAGCAAATCCTTGAAAGAACTTACTTCTTTGTTTACCTCTGTCTTTTCCTGGTGAAGTCCATAAGTTTTTCCATCTTATCTTTTTAGGAAGTTCATAGGTTTCCTTTTTTAGATTTGAGGTTGGTGCAAGAGTTGGAAGATTTTTTAACCATAATCCGGTCTTTTTACATTCATGGTGACCAAAGTCATACGGTTGTATGTATTGATTTGGTTTTCTGATTTGGGAAGAAATTATGCTTACCGGATTTTCAATACAGATTTTTTCTATAGGTGCATCCATTAGTTTCTTAACAAACTCCAATGCATCTTTCTGCTGTTGCTTACGGTTGGGAAACTTTGGATGTGGTCTTCTTATTCTTTTATCCAAATGCTTATCATCTGGATGAAACATCCAACACAATCCGGTCACACATAAATATGTACACGGTGGATGTGCTACCATTATATCCCATCCTTTATCCAAATGGTTTAGAACATCATCTTGGATATGCTGTCCTGGTCGTTCTGTTGGTAAAACATCAATGCTCCAAGCATCATGTCCCAACTTTGAAAATGCATCTCTAACTATGCCGGAATATTCACACGCAACTAATACTTTTGCCACATATATGTGGCATCTATCTACCTCTTTCTACTGCCTAAAAGTTGCTTTTTTTATGTGAGATGTCTACAAACTCAGAACATGAAATATGTTCACAAATTCATTTCTCTGGACCCAATTGGTTACAGAGTACATTTGCAGTTCTCCAAACAAAAACTTTCTGATGAAAAACTTGCTGATCTGTTGCATACTTACTGTATGGAATATGATGGTGGAGAAGATGAATTAGTTTTAGATGGTCACTTTGGTGATGCAAACATTGAAGGTTCAACAATGAAAATGTATCCAAGAGGAATGGAATCTGAATGGTTTTTCTGTTATTGTGGAACGGAAGAAATTAAGGAAACAACATCTTAATTATGAAACTTCTTGTATCTTTTATATTCGTTTTTCTTTTGTGTTCTTGTGAGAAATCAGTGACAGAAAGTGATACTAATAATGTATTCGTTTTTGAAACTGTACTTAATGACTATGTATGGGAGGGCAAAAAGACGTGTAGTGCTAAAATCACTTTAACTTTTTCAGAAGAAGACAAATGTGTTTATTATATATTTTCCCATACTTGGCATAATGAAAACGCACAAAAACTCTACCACCAAAAATTCCACCACCTTTCAGTTGCACTAAAAGACAAAATAGGAAACCACCTTCATGTTATTGGTTCTGTACGTAAAAATGGGACAATTCCAATAAGAGATTTGTCATATTCTAAGTTAAAAAGAACTAAAGAAATAGAATTAAAATTAGTAGAAAGTTCATAAAAACGAAACTTTACTCGTTTTCTTCTTCTCCCAAGAGTTCCTTCAGCAAGTTTTTATCTTTGGCAATTTGCTTTGCCTCTTCTGCAAAATCTTTGCCTTTCTCAGCAAAGATTTCTGTATAAGACGCAAGATTGTTTTCGGTTACCATTTTATCCACGGCATAGTCCTTGGATTTGTCTAACACCGGAAGATAAGTCCAATTGAACACACAAGCATCTGAGTAGTCTCCAAAGTCCATATCTGGCAAATCTCCAAACATTTGTGCTTTTCTTGTTTTCCATGCCATTAAACGTTTGAGAAACTGATCCTCTAAAATTTCACGGTATTGCTTGAACTTAAAATTTGCCTGGGTCTTGGTGACTCTGCTACTTGCAAAAGTTCCGTTGCTGTATCCAACAATCTGCTCTGGACATCCAACAATTGGAGAAGCAATAAAAGTGATTAAATACAAAAGAAACTTCTCAATTTCGTTTGTACCACTACTTGCATCAATGGTTGTAATGTTTTCGTTGGGTTCAAGCACCATGAGTTGCCCACTTTCAAGAGTTGTGAAACTGCTTCTTCCCTCTTCATGGTTGTTCATGCTCCAACGGTCATCATAAGGATTGTTGCTTGTTATAGCACACGCAAACAAGGAATTGATTTTGATTTTCTGAGTATATGCAGATTGAACTTCCTCAATGTTCTGCAAAGCATTTATGGCACTTGCCAATAATGGTATTCCTCGCAGTGAACCAATTCTTGTTTGGTTTTTAATGAAAATGGCATCTTTTGCCGGAATGTAATTACCTTGTTCACGGTTTAAGTTTCCGGTGCTGTCATAATTGATGATTCTGAAATGCGTAATTGCTCCAAACTTATTTACTCTTACACCACTAATTTCATCAGGTTTTCTCATATCTGGATTCTTAGCACTCGCAATTCTTTCACTTGGTATGAGTTGAAATTTTCCGTTTTTGAGCAAAATGATTAAACAATCTCCGGCAAGTGCGAGTTCTTGCATTATGAGTTTCAAGCATTGTGCCATATCCATATTGGTAATTTCACAATTCTGAAGATAGTTTTTGAAAAGTTTTTCTCTTTTGGTATCAAACTCCTCGTTTTCAGTTTTGCTTTGAACTTGGACTTTTCCAATGTTGGTCTGCAAACATTCAACAATAGAGTTGGTTATGATGTTGTTTCTGTAACTATTTCTTAAATTACTAAGCAAAACCTCACGGTCTGATTCACTAAGAACTTTTTCTTCTCTGCTCGTAATAGAAGAAAAACCACTAAAGTAATCTCTTTCTCGTTGGTTGTATCTTGAACCCTTGTAAGAAAAATTTACCGGATTTCCTTTTGAATCAAGTATTGTTGCCATTCCTAAATATTACCTTCTTTACTTGTCTGTTATTCCACGTGCCTTGATTGAGTCTGGTGGATATGAATTCGTATTCTGCCAAGCATCTATCCAACTCCATTTTCACTTTATATGGGTCAATAAATGTTTTGGCAGTTCCGGCAGTGCTTGTGGAACTTAGTCCAAGGGTTTCAACCCTTTCCAAAGTTTTTTCCAATCTGTCTATTCTTTTAGACAGTAATCCTAATTTATGAACATCTGAATAGTATTCCATACTTACTTCGTTCCTATCTACTATTTCCCAAATATTAGTGGGTACTGCCTTGTTCGTTTTTTAATGTCTTTCAGAACACCCTTTGCCAATGCGTTTTCAAATTTGCGTACCCTACCCTTCATTACAGATTTGAAGTTACTTGGTCCTTTTCCGAAAGACAGAATCTTGGATAATCTACTTTCCACTTCTATTTTGTATTTTCTGTCTTTTTTTCCACCGTCTTTTGCAAAGACTTTGTTTTGAATTCTGTTTTTTCTTAACTGAAGAAATCTTTGTGCTTCATTTGGAAATGGTTTTCCTCCGGTTTTGATTCCAAGTTTTTGTGCCATTAAAGCAAACTGACCTTTATTGAGTCCCCAATTCCCAAACTTCTCTTGAGTCTTTTTCTTGGTTTTCCCCAATATATAACTCCAAACAGAATTGGGCATTTTGTATTTTAACATGTAAGTGGTTTGCTTGGTAACTCCACCCTCTCCTTCTTTCACTGTATATGCTTGTTTTCGTCCCATATAACCCAGGAAAAAAATGCTAATTGGTGAATGCCTTCCAACAATCTTTGCTTTGTCTGCAACCTTTGTACTTTTACGGTTGGCAGTTTGAGAAAGTATCTCAGCACACTCAGCACGAAGAATGTCTTTGTAAGTACCTCCTTTTATTTTCTGAAGTTCCTTGATTACCTTATTCCATCCTTTGATGTCTATTTTTTGAATGATGGTTTTTTTACTCATATTTTGAATTTGGATATTCTATCTTTGAGTGGTTTTCTACCTCCTTGAGCATTTGGGTCTAAATTCTTGTATGCTTTTGTTCCTCGTAAGAAGTAGGAAAAGGAAATGCCATACACCAAACAATCCAAGTAATCCACACGTGGAGAGATTGCTTCAAAAACAATCTTCTTTTTTCCGTTTCGGTCTAACTTCTCAACTTGCACCTCCCCCAGCAGATGCTTTGCAAGATCATGCTCCATATCTCGGTATATAACCAAGTTTGGTAATTCTTGATTACGCATTCTGAAGAACAGACTTTTGTAATGTTTAAGATTGATTCTGAACTCTCTTACTTTGCCAACTCTTCCACCTTTTGCTTTTTGCCCACTTACAGCATCCACCAAAACAATATCATGGAAGGCATTACTTGGAAGTGTTTCAAATGCTCTGATGGCAACCCATTCACTACCCAATTCCGAAAGATTAGAAATAACCTCTGATGTCTGGTAACGAGAATCAACCAAAGCATACTCACAATTGTAATTTTCTTTTTCTGCTTTAAGCATTTCAAATCCGGTTGCTTTACCGTTTTCTACTACATGAATGAACCCCTCAGTAGTAATTGAAATTATCATGTAATAAAAATGATATTTCTGAACATCAGCAATAAGCAGATTAAAACTGCTGTTCTTTGGAAGTTGCCCACGTATAAGTTCACCTTCCAGGGATTTTAATGATAACAGATCTGGTGCATCTATTATTCTGTTTTTCCACGGTTCACCCATAAATCCGTTTTGGAAGTTTTGTAATCCACTTATGGATGCTTTGCTTTCCAAGAAGGTTTTAACAGCATCCCCAAGGGTTACATAATGAGAATACAAAGAATTAAGTTGATAACCTCTGATGGTTGAATCTGCCATTTCGTTGGTAACTCTCCAATGAGCAGATTCATCATTTACCATTTGGTTTTTCTCATTGTCGTTGAATTCTGCTTCACAATGAGGACAAACCAATCTTGCTGACTTTGTTGCCACATTCATATTGCGTTCACCGTTTTCAAATTTTTCGTTGGTAAACTTAACATGAAAGTCTTCACCATTTTCTTTGAAATTGATTTTACCAAATTCTCCACATTCCAAGCATTTGATATAATACTTTCTTTGGTCACTTCTTTTGTAATGGTAAGTGATGTTTTCAATATTGTCCTCCAAGATTGTAGGAGTTGATGACAGCACAAAAAGTTGTTCTGCCTTACTGAAACTTTTAATTCTTTGCTTTGCCAACTGAACAGCACCAACTTCGTTTTTACTTCTGCTGTCCCATTTCTCACATTCGTCACCCAACACTACCGGACAACTGAATCCGGCAAGTTTACTTGCATTACCACTTCCATTGAAATGCAGATTGCAGTTTTTTAACTTCATATTCTGCAATGTAACCAAGTCTTCATCTTCCGGAAAAAAGTCAGATATAAGTTTGTTGTGCTTCATTAACGGAAGAAATCTTTCTCGCACCAACTGCTTGCTTTGTTGGTCTGAACTTAGAATGTACAAGATACTACTGTTGTATTTCCAAATCCGAAACAAAGCACCCAAGGTAAGCAGATAACTTTTTCCGGTTTGAGAACCCCATTGAATTATGAGTTCATTGATTGAAGTATCATCAAAGGCATTCAACGGTTCACAAATGTAACGGTTGAAGTTGGGATTAAAGAAACCGGAATATGAACTTACTTCTGATGGTATAAAGGTGTACTTGGAATTGAACTCAACCGGATTCAATTCCTCTTTTGGATTAAAAAACTCAAATGCTTCATTAAGCATGATTTAATTTTTGTTTCTGTATTTCGGAAAAGATATTCTGCACTTCAGATTCCAAAACTTTGTAAGCAACATCTGGATTATCTGGATTTGCTTGCGTTGATATTTTATTGGGCAGTTTTTCAAGCATCTTACTTAACGGTTCAAGTATTGCTTGAAGAGTCTGCACCAACTCACTTCTTGGTACGAGTTCACCACGTTTCTTTGCCAACTCAAATTCTTGCAAATCAATTTTGCTTTGTTTTTCCTGGGCAGTTAAATCCAAGATTTGTCCACGCAAATCAATTAGATCATCCTTGGAATAGTTTCTTCCACCAATAGTGATTTGCCCACTACCTTGGTCCGTGAATGCTTGTCTTTCTTTTAACCAAGCAACAGCACCTTTGTAGTTCTTGGGCATTTGTTTTTTTACATAGTTATAGAATGCTTTTTTACTAATTCCTAACTTTTCATATAACTCTTTGTTCGTCATTTGGTGTAAAGTGTACAAATAATTTTAATTTTCCCCTCGCACAGAAACACGTGCCAACGGAAACTCTAATCTGGGGTCAATTTTCATGGAGTCCCAAGGTTTTTTACGAGTTTTCTGGCACATAAACACTTGATTGCACGAAATCATCCATGAGTTCACGAATGCATGACGTTATATCTACAACCAAGTCTTCCCAATCTTGTTGGTCTACTTGGTAAGGTTGTCCAATGCGTTCCTCAATAAATTCTTCTGCATATTCTTTTGTAATGGTGAATTGTGGTGATGATGTTTTCATAATTATTTCCTTATTTAATTGAACTGATTTCATCTCTTAGGGTTTGAGTTCTGTTATTCAGTTCTTGTTGTGCTTGATTGCGTTTTTTCAAATCTGTTTCTTTTGATATGTTTTTGTTGTGTTGAGATATCATTGAATCAATACGGTCTTGAATGTCTTGTATCTTCTTGTTGTTTCTCTTTTGAACTTCGTTATTCCTTTGAATTGATTTTCTTTGGGCATTTCGGTCTACATTGGTCTTCTGACCATTAACATCCACCTTGATCCTCTGGTTGCCTTTTACCTCCATTTTCACATTTCCTTTTGAAATTTTCATAATTACTTTCCTTCCATGAGGTACAATTCCACACGGTCAACATCATCCTCTGCTATAAGTTTAGAACCACGTACATAGTCCTTCTTGGTGATGCCAAGAGTGCGAATGATACCATTCAGTTTCTTGTTTGTTAGATTAAGAAAGTCCATTACCTCAATGGTTGTCATGTATCCCTTGGGTGATTGAACTTTGTAAGAGTAATTCTTTTTGTGTATTGCCAGGTTCTTGATGGGTTCACATTGAAGGTCCTTCTGTATCTGCTTACTCAGCATATCAATCAGTTGGGGACATACGTTCCAATAATCTGCTATTTCTTTGAGAGTATGTATTTCTTTTCCTTCTTTATCTTTTAGATAAACGTGAAATCCCAATGCTCTTGCTACTGCGTATGCTGTCTTACTACCCTTTCCAAGACGTTCAAAGAATCTACTGACAAATTCTAATGTTATATCATTAACCTCTTTGGTTATATATGTATCAAGGTCTTTGAGTAGTTCTTGTTTCAAGTCTTCATTAAAGTCATACTTATCAATAATGTCTTCCGCACAAAACTCCTTGATATGCTCAAACTGCACTTCTGGTGCAGAAAGTTTATCATAGTCCAATTGATCTAAATATTGCAGATTACTCATCCTTAAAGAGTCCGTACAATTGGGTGGGTATATCTATTGCCTTCAGTTCATACTCAGGGATATGCCATTGTTTAATGATGAGTTCCTTGAAACTTTCACAATCTGTTATGTAACGTGCTGGTACTTTATAGCACAGTGCATTGGAATTTTGGGTGTTGTTGTTGCTTGCTGTGATTTCGTCCCTATTGCGTACCCAATGGTATAATTCATTGGTTTTGAACAACAGCATAGTATCCATCAAATCTGAATTGTGACCGTTGTAATTTCTATACACCGGAAAATACATTAAGAAGTAGTTCACTTGGTCATTAACACTTTTAAGCAAACCACTTGGTTCACACTTGGTTGTATTAAGAACTTCCAATGAAATATAACCGGAACTTAATGCTCCACGGTTCTCTTTGAATTCAAAAGAAGCATTATTAAAAGTGAAATCACCTTGGTCTTGCGTCCAAGTACAATCCAAAATGAACTTTGCTTTTGGATCAGTATTTTCAAGCATCCAAGAACCAACACGAAATTCCATCATTGTATTCCAAAGGTACTGACGGTCCTTTGGTTTATTGGAATGCAGTATCTCAATTCCATTTTCTAACTTAATACAATGCTTCACATATATAAGTATTAAGCAGAAACAGTTTTCTTTCGTTTTTTTTACTTTTTTTTCAAAAAAAATCCCTTTCTTGGGAAATAAAACAAAACCAAGAAAGGGACGTAGAACAAAAACCTTAAAAATCAGTTAAAATTTAAGTCCTCTGGGACAGAGTTTCCAAGGATATCAGTTAAATTATTCAAAGGCATTTGTATTGCCTCACGTATATCTATTCCAAAGTCATCAATTGCTTTTTCATTGGCATACAGCAAGGCATCCAAGACTTCAATGGGACTGAAGTCCTGGGAAACCATTACCATAATTTCGTTCGTTAAAACGTCTTCTATTTCCTCTTTGTCCATGCCATGTACTGCTATCATTGCGAATACATTATAGAAGTGGGTATCTATGTCTTTTCTTCTGTCCATGTATATAAGTATTACCCACTTTTAGTTTTCTTTCGTTTTTCCGATTTTTTTTCAGTTTTTTCCGTTTATTTCGTCAACTGATTGATCCCAGAATTTTTGTACTCTGCCTTGGTCACCATCTTCTGAAACGAGATAAGATTTAACCTTTTTACCAAATACTTTTAGCAATTCACGAGAAACATACTCTTCTAATTGATGTAATTGCCAACTGCATTGGATAACACGACAACCTTCGTAAGTATCAACAATGGTTGCTCTGCACATTTCTTCTCTGTCATCATCTTCTCTAAGCAAGTTTCTTAATCTTTTAGAATTGTGCATAAGAGTGATTTGAAGTTGGTCTATTAGGACTGTTGTTTCAGTACCATTTTTTTGCGAACCTAACTCTGCGTATTTTGTATTTTTTATTTTCATATTTTTCCTTTTTGTTTTTGGGTTATTATTAAATTGCTTTTTCTTCTTGTTGGTAATTTCCAACCGGAGGTTCTTCAAAATGGATAAGCAACTTCAAATCTTTGGATAATGTAGGATCAATTTGCTTCATTTCTTGATACTTTTGATTGGCAGTATGCAAAGGACCCATATCTCCAAGGTTAATCTTTTTTTTGCCTAAGAAATTTTCTTTCAAGAATTTTATAGGGTCAAAATCACTTTTGGGTTCTGCTGTATTGTATCCTAACTTTTCAAGAAACTGCATTTGGTAAGAAACAAATGAACTACATTTTCTTACAAATTTATTTCTTGGGTCTTCATTTAAAGCAGAATTTGCAATTGTTCCGTCTGTCATTTTTTCACTTAAAACGTCTCGGTAAGTATCTAATGCACGTGGTGCAAATTGATTAAAACCCCAATTCATAGTCTCAACATCCTTTTTAGAACCAATGAAGTTGAACATTACTTTTTCGTTATCTTGGGCAAAAATAAATGTTTTAACATTTACTCCAAGTAACTCGGTCAATTTTTGATTATTAAATAACCAATATGGTCTGTTATCATTAAATATTTCCTTGGACAGTTCTTCTGCACATAAAGGAGAATGAAATTTTACATAATCTAAAATTCCCAATTCGTTGGAATATTGTGCTGAATTTCTGTGGTCAAAAACTATGAAGTCTTTTGAGTCTGCAAGACTTACATCAATTCCATCTTCAAGGTCATAAACATTACCATCATCATCAGTAAGTTTTAACAACTTCTCTGCATTAGGATGTAAGTTACGAGTCCATTGCAACGCATCTGCCTTTAAGACTGCTCTATGCATATCCCAAAGTGTTTCAATGCTATCATAACGTTCTTTTAGAAAAAATTGGTTATTATGCAGAGAATCCAACATAACTTCATTCCTTGCTGAATGCTGACCTAAAATACTTCTAAAATTGTATTCTGCTTCCCAATAATTTTTCCCAAATTCTTGGTCATAATTTTCTCGGTTATGGTGTTCAATTTGGAAGTCAGCAATATCAAGTACCTTTGAATTTTTACTTTTGTTCATACAGCACTTTTTGTACTTCTTACCACTTCCACATACACAAGGTGAATTTCTTCCAATTTTGTTTTGCTTCATAATATATTTCCTTTCTTAAATTAGTTGTTTGCTTGTGCTTTAAGTCTTTTGTTGAACTTGCTCATGTTGCCAAAAGCACCATTGGTTCTTGCTCTTGAAGAAAGAGAATGCCTTCCCCTTTTGAACAAAACGGCATTTGCACTACGTAATTGATTTCGCATCATTGGATTATCCGGAGTTTTCCAAGCAATCCTTAATGCATTTACTGCGTTAATGTTTTGCTTTTCAGCATATAGATTATTTTCTTTTGTATTTTTCATTATTTTGGTTTTTATTTTTTTGGTTTTTTTAAAGTTTTCTTTCCCTTTCGTTATATGAATACTCTACTAAAATTTAGGGTTTTTCTCAGCAGTATTGGGTTGGGTAAAAAAGAAGTTTTTCATATCCATATACTGTTCCATATTTCTTATGTCCTCTTTTTTGGAATTAGGAATTAACATGCTTGTTGAATGCGTTCCTTATGTTCTTGTTGTTTGGTCCAAGAAGATATTCAGCATAAATAACCACATCACTGTCTGGTGTATTCATGAAAACTGATATCACGGGCATGCCATATTGTAATGCCTTTGGTGCATTGTAAATTGTGTGCATTATTGCTTCACCATTATCCATTAGTTTTGTCATGGATGCGTGAAATCCTTCCTTCAGAACTTGATTACCTTTGTAGTCATCAAGGAATCTGTCATTACATCTATCATTGTCTTCCTTTTCGGTACTTACAATTGGTTTAAAGTCCCATAGTTGTTTATCTATATGATCCTTTGCATCTTTGTAAGGTGCTTGTATGAAACATCCAATTATTGCATCATTTATGATACTTTCTGAGGTGATGTAATCAGTATCAATTTTCCCAGGACCAAGAGGATTATTTGTAACATCCTTTTCCCATTCTTCAGACTCAATAAAATCCAATATATACCTTGCCATGATAGGATTAAGAAGAAGTTCCTTGTTAAAATCCTTATTATTTCTCAACTGCTCATCAATACGAAGTGCATTGAATCTATTGTGTGTAATTTGATTAACCTCACACGTTTGAACTCGGTTCTCTTTCTTTGTGTGAGATTCTTTATTAGCAATTTGCTTATCAAGAATGTCATTATACTTCTTTCTGTAAATTGCATCTATTTCTTCTTTTTCTTTTAATACTTGAGCAGTTTTCTTGTGCTTCTTGTACACCTTGAACTTGTTCTTGTTTCTTCTTTTTCCTCCGGTTTGCTTACTCATTTTCTTTTTCTCCTTTCGTTAGTTAATTTCTTCAGTTCCAAGAAACTCATGGTATGAGTCATCTTTGTCTCCAATATAGTTTTCAGATGCATGACGGTATGAAGCATCAAACCACTCTTGGAATGTTCTGTTATCATTTGGATCACGGTCTGCATAAATTGATTGGTAAAAATCAGCATCCATTTCTTGCATATAATCCATGACTTCGTTGGTTGTTGGTTCATGGTTCGTATCCCAATGGTAAACTGCATTACCATAATCAACGTCCCAATGTTGCATTGTTGTTCTGTATTTCATTTTCGTTTTTTCTTTTGTTTTTTTAGGTTAATTAGTTAGAACGAATGTCTCTTCCGTCCCAGGTCTTTGAATTGATTTTTGAAGTTCTTTGATATGCTGGAACATATGCTCTGCTACTTCCACCAATTGAATACTTAACATTGAAACGGTGATTGTTTTTGGTCTTTTGGTAGTTCATTTGTCCTTGAAGCATTTCAAGAAAGTTAAGTAAGTCTTCAGCATTATTGATTTCGTTATTGATTCTGTTTTTCATATTTTTTTTGGTTTTTATTTTTTTGGTTTTTTTAAAGTTTTCTTTCCCTTTCGTTATATAAATACTTTACCC
>ERZ807291.4433-NODE-4433-length-18642-cov-7.954431_pt1 | contig 18642 bp, 8 predicted proteins | sample MGYA00521257_ERZ807291 | MGnify/ENA primary metagenome ERZ807291 (study PRJEB31413, sample SAMN03169783) | marine metagenome | biome: Marine; feature: Water; material: Subsurface seawater | place: North Sea | collected 2011-04-28 | depth 1 m m ... | reverse complement strand
TTCTTTTATGCCCTCCAATAACCAATTTGTCCACCACAATTTTGTTTTAACATTCACTGATCCAGTTTCGGTAAGTGCTGCAATTTTATTCTTTTCTTCAGCCAGATTAACGATTAATTCAAGGCTTTCTATGAAAGATTTCTTTTGCTTTTCAAGAGGAGCCTTATTCCAGATACCATCCAAATCATAGTAATTATCAATACCTAAAACATCTACATATTCATCACCAGGATAGCCATACAAATATTCAGAAGGAGTCAAAGGATAGCTCATGCGGCTACGGACTGGTGCAAATGCATATAACAAACTATGTATGCCCCTATCCTTTCTAATATAATCTGCTGTAAACCGCCATAAATTAATAAATTCTTCTTCTGTAGCCGGACCTTTCCCCCACCAGAACCAATCACCATTATGCTCATGAAAAGGGCGAAAGATGATAGGAATGGGGACTCCATCTTCTGATTTTAAATCTGCAATAAAATCTGCAATCAGATCAAGTTTTTCAATGTAGTTATTATGATGGCTTCCTCCTGGCAAAATATGAGAAACAGAAGGTGTTACATCACTATAATTTTTCTCCGTATATGCATTGTGCATATGGCTTGAAATAGTGTTGATCCCCCCCCGTTCAAAAGCATCTCTAATTAATTTTCTCATGACAGCAAATGGAACACAGTCATTGTTGGTGCGTTTTCCAATATTGCCAATATCCCAACCATAAACTGCGGGAAAATCGCCACATACTTTTTTAATATCTGATTCAATATTTATACCTTCATGTGTCCATCCAACTCCATAAGCAGTGCTTTCCTGATGTCCAAAAAGCACTCTATCTTTTGAAAGTGACTTTAGATTTGAAAATAAATTTAAGGTTTCAATAGTTGCAAGACTATCAACCAATAAAGTATTGACTCTAACCATTTTATCCATCCTAGGTGACTTAGAATTATGACAGCCATAAAGAAAAAGCAGCATGCCAAGTAACATTGTTTTTAACACAATATCTGATTTCATCCAATTCATATCAATTAATTTTCTTGTTTAATAAAACAGCTATTATTTCAATATTCACAAGTGAAAATTACTTAAATTCTATATAGAAAGTTGAAGCAGGTAGCCCTGCCGAATTAAACAAAGATGCTTCTGATCCATTTTTCCAAGCATAGCGAACTGCTTTAGGTAGTTGTCCTGTCGGATTATCTAAAACAATTTGATTCCCCCTAATGCTTGCGGACACCTCATTGACTGAACCATTTTCATATTCTAATTCAAATTCTTTTAAGCCAAATTCTCCTGACACCAAAGATGTTGAACCAATCATAAAATCGAGGAATATTATATCGCCACTAAATTTTGCTGCAGTACAAACTGGGCCTGAAAAAGCAACAGATTTTTGGTTATAATCTTTTGCCAATGCCCAACGAGCCAGTCGCTCACCTACCTCTTCTTTATGGGGTGGATGTATGGTTTCAAAACTGCCAATATCGAGCGTAACAGCCTGACCCGTTTTAGGAAGAGATAAGGTTTTGTTTTGAACATTTCTTAATTCGGCTGACTCTACATTATCTTTTCCTGAATAAGTATAAGGGGCCAATTGGGTAAAATAAAATGGGAATTCTTTACCCCATTTATTACGCCAAGATTGAATCATAGCAGGAAATAAGGATTGGTATTGTTCCGCCCTTGAAACGTTGTTTTCCCCCTGATACCAAATGGCACCTTTTATCGAAAATGGGATAAGGGGATGAATCATGGCATTATACAAACCTGTTGGCAACTGACTATTGAATGCTAAAGGTGGTACTGGCATGGATTTAAATTTTTTGTCGTCGGTATAAAAAAAGAATTTGCGATTAATGAAAATAGCGCTAGGAAGGTATTTCCAATCTCCCGATAAGTCTTGCAATGATTGATCATCTTTTTCAATTCCGATATGCTTTTCCCCATACATACCTCCATTACTTGCTCCGTCAAATAAACGAACAGCAATGTTATTGGTTCCATTTTTTAGCAGTGCTTTTGGCAAAGGATAATTTCTAGAAACCGTCCAGTCTCTTGTCATACCAACCCGTTTGCCGTTGACAAAAGTTATATCCTCATCATCGATACCGCCCAATGAAAGCATGTAGGTTGCCTTTTCGTCCACGTTGGAAAGTTCAAAGGATTTCCTGAACCAAATAATTCCATCAAAGGTTTTTAACTCGCCCTCTAACCAGGTGGGAATTTCCATTGAATCCCAATGGGAATCATCATAGTTTTCATCTGAATATTCAGGGTTGATTAACTCTTCATAATCCTCAAAAAATATCTTTGCATCCATCTTTTCCAATTGATTCATCCAAACATTGTATTGGGAAAACTGATTATTTAATTCGTTCAGATTTTCCTCTACATGTTCAAAACCCGAAACTTTTTTTAATTCATCCACAGGCGTCCATGATTCGGCAGGTGTACCGCCCCAACTACTATGAATTAAGCCAATAGGTATATCTAAGTTTTGATGCAATTTTCTCCCGAAGAAAAATGCTACGGCACTAAAATCTCCTGCCGTTTCTGGTGAACATATCGACCATTCTCCCTCCATATGTTCTTGCGGTAATGTGTCAACATTATGCTTTAGGGTAAACATCCGGATATTTGGATAATTGGCAGACTGGATAGCTTCTTTGCTACCCACAATGGGCTCCTTTGGTAAATCACCTCTTAGTGGCATTTCCATATTCGACTGCCCCGAACACAGCCATACTTCACCAATCAAGACATCATTAAGGGTTATTTTTTCTTGATTATTGGAAATAACTATTTGGTAAGGCCCTCCTGCGAGGGGTGTTTTTATACGGGTTTCCCAATTACCCTTATTATCGGAAATTGTTTTTGCTTTTTTTCCCCATGTAGCTGTGATTAATATTTCAGAATTAGGTGCTGCTTTTCCCCAAATTGCGGCTTTCGTTTTTTGTTGTAAAACGGTGTGGTCAGTGAATAAAGGGGGCAGCCTTAAACGATGATTATTATTGATTCCGGAATCAATTTGGGCCAAAAGGTTATAGGATAAAATAAGTCCTAATATAAATAGGAATGTTCTTATATTTTGACTCATGGTCTATATTTTTTTTTGTTTGAATTCTCTGCGCTCCTAGGCGTTCGCAAACCGGTTGTGCCTTGAATTGATAAATCGCCGTAGCCTAAATCATCCGTAAAAATTAGGAATATATTTGGACAATTGTTTTGCGTGATTTTTGATTCAAAATCAGGGCAATCAAGATAAAAAAACAGCATGCCAAGCAGCATTATTTTTGATGGTTTTTCTGATTTCATCTAATTCATATTAAAGGCTTATAAAAACTATTTTGGATCTTGTGACCTCTCACATTCTATGCAACGACAGCTTCCTTACTCGAAGGTTTATATCCGTTTAAACCATAAAAGAGTATAAACCCATAGCAAAGTAGCGGAAGTAAATAGGAATATTGCAGGCCGACGAAATCCATATCAGCCAACAAACCTTGTAATAGTGGGAGGATTGCTCCACCTACTGGAGCCATAACCAAAATGCCAGAAGCTTTTATCGTTAGATCGCCCAAACCATTTATTGCCAAGGTGAAAATATTCGACCACATAATGGAATTGAACAAGCCTGTTAACAACATAGCCCACATAGAGATATAGCCCGTTGTAAGAATCGTTACGGCAAGAAATAATATCGCTAAAATAGCTGCCCATACTAAAACTTTTTGAGCACTTGTTTTTTGTAATATAGCTGAACCGATAAATCTGCCGATCATTAATCCAGCCCAGTAGAGAGGAATATATTTTGCCGCCATCTGTTCCGGCATTCCGGCAATTTCCGGCAATCCCAAATAACTGACAATAAAACTACCAATGGTCACTTCCGCTCCAACGTACAACATCAAAGCAATGACGCCAAATCTCAACTGCCGATAATTAAATACATTCCCTGTTACTTTTCTGCGCTTCTGAGACTTTATAGTTGGAAGTTTAATGATGGCAAATATTCCTGCTATTAAAAACACAAATATGGCTAAACCAATATATGGACCTTGTATAGACGATGCTTGCTCGGTAGTATTTTTATGATCCCCGAGAATGAAATAGGCACCCACTAACGGAGCAATAGTTGTAGCAAAAGAATTTACCCCTTGAGCGAAGTTAAGTCGGCTGGAAGCAGTTTCCTGTGGGCCTAATATTAATATGTATGGGTTCCCCACCACCTGCAAAAACACATTTCCGGTTGCCATCACAAATAATCCAAATAGAAACACCTCATAAGAAAACATGTTGGCGGCTGGTAGAAAGATAAAACACCCAATTCCAACAACCGTTAAACCAAGTACAATTCCTTTCTTATATCCGATTTTTCCAATCACCCTACTTGCCGGTACTGCCATTATAAAATAAGCCATGAAATAACAGAATTGAACCAGCATAGCTTCAGCATAATTCATGTCGAATAAACTCTTGAGATGAGGGATCAGAACATCATTTAACGACACTATTGCGCCCCATATAAAGAAGAGGGTACTCATTAGGATAAATGCTGATTTATAATTCGATTTACCCGATTCTGAATTTGATGTTAATTCCATGGATTATTTGTTAGATAGTGAGTTCTGTTTTAGCATTCAATGCTTTGGCAACAATGGTTTTTATGCCCTCTGTTTCAGGCAGGTTCGGTACCTCAATTGTTATTGTTCGATGTTCCCCCGGCAAAAGATTGAAATAAGAATCAGAAAAATAGCTCGGAAGAAGGGACTCTCCATTGCAAATGATATCCATCTCCACATAAGGAGCTATGGTTGTCCCATTATTGGTTACGGTTACCTCCAAGGTATTATTTTCCTTTTCTTTTAAAGAGGCCTCAATATCTAGCCTTGTTTGTTTCAAACCATTTAAACCTATCGGAATATTCGTGTATTTATCGTTACACCAATAATCATTAATGGAAACAATATCCCCCTGGTTATCTGTCAATATAAGTCTTACCATCATTAGACTTTCATCTGCCTTTGGTAAGTCCATTTCAAAAGCATTTATTTTTTCGTTACCTGTAATATTTATCCTTTTATTTCGGGAGAAAATACTTTTACCTTTAGCGTTATATACTTTAAATTCGGCATTCAGACCTTTGTGTGATTTGGAAGAAGCATTAATTATCTGAACTTTATGATCGTTCAAATTCCACTGAATATGCAAGGGTTCGCATGACTTTTTTATTCCATAAAAAGTCCCGAAGGTTTTGTAATCCCAGGAGTAGGTTTGCTGGAGGACGCTATACCATGCTGGATGGGCCATCCAATATAATACACCAGATGTACCCGTTGTATCGTCCCACATTTTGTCGTTCCACGATTCGAATAGGATTCGATGAAGATTGTAATTTAATACCTGCGCCCTTTCACAAAACTCTTCTGCATTTTTACAGGGTTCTTCACCAAAGGCATCAATATCTTCACAATATTCTCCCCAGCCTACCCAGCCGTTCACAATAGCATCATGATAAGACCAAACATCTCCCTGGGGCCATAAATCTTCTTCTGGAATAAACTTTTTTACAGTGCTGTATGTAGGAACAGATGGTGCCCCCAACTCAGAATTAAAACCAAAAGCTATGTTGTTATAATATTCTGTATAATCCCTAGTATATTTCCAAGGGCCACTGGAGGTCATATTCACAAAGCGGGATTGGCCATGATAGTGACGGGTACCATCATACTTAGATATTATTTCCTGAAATCCCTCCTCCAAGCCGTGAGGTGCAAACGTTTCGTTTCCGCATCCCCATACGGCAATAGAAGGATGGTTGACAAATCGCTTAACAATATCTTCCGCATTTTCAAGAAATAATTTATGGTCTAAAGGGCGTAGGTTAGAACCTTCTGTGGAGATCGTGAAATCATTCCAAACCAACATTCCATATTCATCGCAAAGGTCATAAAATACCTCTTCTGTGCTTTGTCCTAACCAGTTACGAGCCATATTAAAATTTTGCTCTGCATTCAGTCGAAAATAAGGTTCCAATTGCGAGCGGGAAACTCTTTTCATGGCATCGTCCATGCCCCAATTACCGCCTTTGCAGAAAATAGGCACGCCATTTACTTTTATAAATAAAAATGGGTTTACACTTTCTAATGGATTAAACCAGCTAATATCAACGCCCTCATGTAGTTGAGGAAGTACTACGGAAGAGAAAGGGTAATTCACTTCAGGAGAGGGCATGTTTTCATAACTAAGATCAGGTGTGAAAAAATGGAGTTGATTGTCTTTGAGTATTGCTGACGGTAAATAGTTCCAATCTCCGGAGAGCTCAGTAACCAGTTCATTTTCTTTTTTTATTCCAAAAAGATCTTCCCCATAAATCCCTCCGTTACCGGCACCGTCAAAGAGCTGAATGCTAATGGTGTTTTTTCCATTTTTTAATAAACCGGCAGGTATTATATAATTTCTTTTTTTTGTCCAGTCTTGGGTCATACCAATTTTCACACCGTTTAAATAAGTTATATCGTTATCATCTATCCCACCTAGTGACAAATAATAGCGTGCATTTTTTTCAATACTGGTCATCTCGAAAGATTTTCGAAACCAGATGATTCCGTCAAAATTCTGAAAAGCACCGGATAACCATTTTGGTATTAGCATTGATTTCCAATGAGCATCATTATAATCAGCTCTTATATAATCTTCAATCACGTACTTTTCTTCATTATTGAAAAATGTCTTAAAATCCACTTTTTCTAATTTATTTAACCATTTATCTTCTTCTGACTCCGGAATATCATTAATATCTCTCAATATTTTTTCATCAAAAACAAACAGTGGTCTTTTCTCTTTAATATCCGTAGGTGAATAGTCAATTCTTGAATTTAACTTATCGGGTACATCCACCATGAGTTCATAAGACATTTCCCTGATGCCAAATCGAATCGTCTTCTCACTTCCTTTATCGGTTGAAAGTTTTAAATGATAAAGTGGTTGATTTCCGTATCCGTTTGGCCACCATAATTTCGGGTTATTCATTACCAATTGAGGAAAGGATTCAGGTGTTAGCGTTATATTTTTTTGCTCACCGGCTTCAAGTTGATACTCATTTTCTACACTAATGTTTCCGATCTCTCCTATTAAATGTACAGTTTGAGCAACCTTGCTCTTATTATGCAGCATAGCTTTTATGGTAATAGCTGCTTTAGTGGTGTCGGGAAGTGGCAAATCTGTAATCACTTGAGGATTTTCAATGAGCACAGACCCACCTGAAGACAATCTCACATCCTGCCAAATACCAATAGACCGATCTTTCATAGCCGGCATCCAGTCCCATCCTTCGGTTGCAATAAAGGTAGGACCATCTAAACTCAACACACCGCCATTGGGCCCAAAATTCTCCATATTTGCCTCATGTGGAATGCCTGGATTATTGGGAGGGAAAATTTGAATGGCCAGTACATTATTTTTACTTTTCAATAGGTGTCCAACATCAAAAAATCCGCGCTTAAATGCCCCGATCATATCCCCTATCAGTCGGCCATTAAACCATACCTGTGCTTTATAATTGATACCATTAAAAAGCAGCTGAGCGTACTCGTTCTGTTCAAATTCATTTGGTAAATCAAATTTCACCCGATACCACCAATTCATACGACAAAGCGTATCGGGGATTTGCAGGTTATTCAGGCCTATATATGGGTCAGGATAAATACCTTGATCAACCAGCGTAGTTAAAACCGTTCCTGGAACGGTTGCATTATACCAATCTGTCAGATCGCATGACGCTTCTAAAATAGGTTTTGAAACCGTCTTCCATGCCTCGATCATATCCCAGCCATCAGAAATGATGTACTCATTATCTTTATCTAAAGTTAGAATCCCTTGCTTTTCGATTCTTGCTTTTGGAACTGTTGTAACTATAGGAGCATTTCCTTTTGGCAGGTTCTTTTGTGTTTGATTCAAGCCGAAATTCCAATTCTGAGAAAAGGCATTCGTCAATACACAAACGATGAATAATATGAGAAATATTTTCTTCATATTAATAAATATTTTACAGAATAGCACATTCATTTTAACTTTTAAGCGGCCTCTATGTCGAAAGAAAACTCATCTAGAATGATTGCTTTGGGTCCAATTTTGGCAGCCATTTCAGATACACATTCAAGTCTATATGAGGCTGATAAGCAAAATAATGATTAAAATAGTTTGTATTGCCGATAGACCATTCAATCAACCATAATTTTGGTTTAATGGTTTTTGGTATAAATCCTTCTTCTGTTTTTCCACTTTTACTAACCTCAAAATTTTGCTTAAATAATACTTTTTGGGTGTCCGCATCCTTAATGGAAAAATGACCTGTAACTTCTTTTAAAGTATCATTGACAATTACCACAGGATGTCCATGTTTTGTAGCATCACCAATCATCACGCATATGTCGGTTTGTACTCTTTTGATATAGTGGTAGGCCAGTTTTTTGCTGTAATAGTAATCTACAATCGCATCTGAAATCACAGGCCATCCATCCCGTAAATTCCACCAAAGAATGCCGTTGCGTTCACCTTTGTTCATGCGCCAGAATTCAATAAAATATTTTTTGGCTTCCGCCTGAATAATTTGGGAAGCCATAACAAATTGGTCGAGATCAGTAGGTACTTCCGTGAAAACGCATTTAATTTGGTTGGTCATTAAATCATTACGTTTGATGGTTTCAGTGGCATAAGGGTGAGAACGAACAGCTTTGGTTTGCCATTGATCATTCCACTTGAAGTCTTTTTTATTCGTCCAAGGATAGACAAAATCTTTATCAAACATCTTTTCCAAACTCTCCCGATTTGGGCAGCCGTGATATCCGATTTCACTGACAAATTTAGCGATATTTTGGGTGTAATATGGGGCTTTATAATAACCCCTCGGCCCCCAAAGATGCTGTTCGGGAGCATAGTCTTGGTCGATTCTATTACCAGCTAATCGAAAAGCTTCCGAACTGATATAAGGTGAACTTGGTAAATAAGTGGTCTTCGGATCTAGTCGGCGAACCATTTCAGATAATAGCTGACGGCTGATAATATCTTTATTAGGATCAATATGTGGTTGATCATTCTCCCATTCCAGCGAAACATCATTTTCATTATTGCCTGCCCATAATACGAGACTGGGATGATGACGGATTCGGCTGATGGCTTTTGATGCTTCTTCCTCTATTTTTTTAAAAAATTCATCATCCTGCGGATACATGGTGCATCCCATCATGAAATCATGCCATACCATAATCCCGTGCATATCACACAAGTCATAAAACTCATCCTGCTCATAGACATTTCCACCCCACATTCTGATCATATTGCAATTCAGATCTATGAGCATATCCACACATGGTTTTATATGCTCTTTATCCCTACTATGCAAGGCATCCAAGGCGACCCAATTAGTCCCTTTTACAAATATTTTTTCGTGATTGATTTCAAAAACAAATTCGCCAGGTTGATCACGAGTATTTGCATCGGTGTTAATAAGCTTTGCTATTCTGATGCCAATTATTTGCTGGTTTTCAGCAAGAATTTTCCCATTGGCGTCAAGTATTTGTAGAACAGCATCATATAGATTGGCTTCTCCGTACCCTCTAGGCCACCAGAAATCAATGTTTTGTAAATCGTTAATTCGATGTCGAAATACGGTAGAGTATATTTTAAAGGATTGGTCAAATACGGTCTGCTTTTTGTTTAAAATTTGAATTTTTAATGTCAAATCGTCCACATCCAATCGATCAGTAGCAAATTCCCAGTCCACATAAAGTGAGGCCGTCCTTTGCTCAATGTTAACAGCTTTTGTTACCCAGTAAACGGCCTTGAAATCAGTAGGTGGCATAATTTCCAGTTTTACATCTTTCCAAATGCCCGCACTGACTAACCTTGGCAAAATATCCCAACCGTAAGCATGAGCTGCTTTTCTAATATTGACGGACTCTCCACCGAGTGCATCATAACGCACACCCCAAAATTCCCTTTGATATTTTCGTCCTTCTAAAACTGCAGAATGGATAGAAATGAAGAGCTCATTTTCATTTTTCAAAAAATCTGTTACATCGAAACGGTATTCTACGAACATATTTTCTGTCTTACCAATTCTTTCATCGTTAAGCCATATATCAGTTATACAATCTATACCGTCGAAACGTAATTCTACCCTGTGACCATTTTGGACTTTTGGCTTTTCGAATTTACAGCGATACCACCAACGGCATAATTCAAATTCGCGTAACTCATAGACATTATTGCCAATTTTGGGATCTTTGATGAGTCCGGCTAATTCCAAGTCAACTTCCACATTTCCGGGTACAGTAGCTTCTATCTTTTTAAATGAACTGGTCAAAAGCTCGTGAGGTGTATCAGGTGCATGTTGATCTTGCAGTCCAAAATATAGTTCCCACTTTACGCCTTTAGATGTGTTTAAATTATATGTGTTTTTCATAAAGAATCTTCGATAAAATTAGCCATTTTTAAAGAGAAGTTTATATGGGTCGTCCATCAACTAAATCAACACACATTGAATTCGTTTTCAACAGTATTATTAGATAATAATTTTTATTTTATGGCAGCCTTTCGATCATTGATTGTCAAAAAAGTTGATTTCAAGCATTTTGCAAAGAGCATGATAAACAGGCAAATGCAATTCCTGTATTTCAGCCGTATCATTTCCTTCTACGCAAATGACTATATCGCAATATTCCTTCATTATACCGCCTGTTTTACCTGTTAATCCAATGGTAGGCATCCCGAGTGCTCTTGCGGCAATGAGCGCGTAAACGACATTACTAGAATTACCAGAGGTCGAAATTCCCATTAAAACATCTCCCTCACCCCCATAACCAATGACTTGCTGGGCAAAAATCAGTTCAGGATCAACATCATTGGCAAAGGCTGTATTTAAAGCACTGTGACTTGTTAAAGAAATCGCTGGTAAGGCTGGTTGAAGTTTATCTGACAGCTTCTGACCAAAATGGGGTGAAGTGGTTACCAGTTTCTGTTTGAGTTCACTAGGCAGTGTCCTGTTGAATGCGAAGTTTTTCATCAACTCTCCTACTATATGATCTGAATCAGAGGCACTTCCTCCATTTCCACAGATCAGTAACTTATTATCCTTAGAATAGCAATTACACAATAAATCGAATGTATTTTTAATATCTGTAAGTGAAGAAAAAAGTCTTGGATGTGTCAATAAGGTATTGTCTAGTATCTGTTCAATTTTTTTTTGATACATTTTGATTTACAATTGGAAGGTTAAAGTCTTGATTTATATTTTCAGGTATTGCGACGCACAAACTTGCGTAATCTCCTAGCTGGTCGCCAAGGGCAGCCGGGACAATTTCGCAGACCTCAGATGCAGGTTTGAGCGCTTCTTTTTCTATAACCTCTTTGCATATCGCTTCAAATAAATGGGGGTTCCTTGCAAAAACACTCCCGATAACAATGCGTTCTGGATTTAATATATCAATGAGTATTGAAATTCCAACCCCAAGATATTTTCCGGAAATTTTAAATATTTCAAGCGCAGTTTTGTCTCCAGCGTTCGCAGCATTACTCAATTGCTCAGTAGTGATCTTCTTTATATCTTTAACATTGTTCAAAAAGCCAACGTCTTCTCCGTTACTCATTTTTTGACTGATCACTAATTGCGCTAATCTTGCAATTCCACCACCACTACAAAACCCTTCAAACGAGCCTTGTTTCCCATAACCGCTTGGTCCGTCTTCAGCCAGCCGGATATGGCCTATTTCACCTGCCATATTATTGGTGCCTGTGTAAAGTTTACCGTTTAGGATCATACCAGCACCTAGACCGGTACCAAAGGTTAGAAATATCATATTTTGAGTACCCTTTCCTGCACCAAAGCGCCACTCAGCTAAAGCGCATGCGTTTGCGTCATTATGCAAAAACACGGGAACTCCAAATCTCTTTGTAAAAAATTGGGTAATTTGAATATTGTCCCATCCTGGCAAATTAGGAGGTGACATGATGAGACCAGTTTCACTATTTAAGGGTCCTCCACAACTTATTCCGATAGATACGAGCGTATGTGTTTTTAGCTTATCAAAGATTTTTGATGCATGGTCCAAAAGAATGTTGATCATGTATTCGGGACCTTGTTCGGTTTCAGTAGGGATCCTAACTTGTTCCAGTATTTCCATAGTTTCGGTACCTGCTACCACAACACATTTGCTTCCCCCAATATCGATTCCGAGATAAAATTTATTAGTCATTCTGTCTTGTTAAGTTCTAATTTATTCAAAACGAGTATTTTTATATTTCAAACTATCCAAGATGGCCAAGAATGATTCCTTTTACTTGAAAAGCACATACCTTAGAATCAATGATGATGATAGTTTTGATGGATAATGTTTTAGTTACAATTATTTATGAAAATATGAGGTATTAATTACTTACTTAATTGCTGCAGAGCAATATTTCAGCCCCGCAGCAATAAGAAGAAGAAAAATGAATCTTAATTACTTATTTAATCAAAAACATCTTTTTGGTTGTTGTGAAATCTTCGGCCTCAAGAGTATAAAAATAAAGTCCTGATTTATAAGATGAAGCGTCCCACATAACCTCGTGGGATCCAGAAGTAAGTGTTTTATCAACTAAAACTACGACCTCTTTACCCGAGATATCACGGATGGTAATTTTGGCATGGGCCGTGTTTTTTAGGTAATACTTAATGGTTGTTTTCTGCTGAAAGGGATTTGGATAGTTCTTTATCTGAAAATCTGAAGGATCATTCACACTTAAAATCACTTCTGTAGTATCCATATCAGTACCAAAATTATCTACAGCATTTTGGTAAGCCGCTAAAATATCACCCAAAGATACATTCTGATTAAATCCATCAATCTCGTTTGTCCAATGCAAAGCACCAATGGTATATCCGTCAGACTTCGACTTCATGTTTTCAGTGATTGAAAAATCTTCTATCAGGTCAGTGAATTTAGTAATCCCATCTCCATCCTCTGTCTCAATACCTGGGATAGTTGAGGGGTCGTTATCCCCAAAATACCAACCACTCATATCAGCTGTTCTTGTTTCCTCAGCTACTCCATACAATGTTCGGTTCCAGATCGCATGTTGTTCTGCATCAGCAGCAGAAATAGCCACTGTTTTTAGCCCTGGGTCCTGATCGAGAATATTGTTTTCATACACGATATTAGGCCACCCATCACTCAAAGCCTTTGCCCTTGAATTCATAAACGGAGTAGGTACTTCCACTTTGTGGGGGCCATCTCCAAACCAATTTAGGTAAGAAACAGGGGCATCAAAAATATCGTTATACTCACCATTATAATAGGGGTCCAATGCCGCTTGATTGAAATAAATATTGTCCGCTGCATAGAATATATAATTTCCAATGTCATTATAAGGTGCTGCAAGCGTATTTTCGTCTGCGAGAACCTCAGCTTGAACTAGAATGTTAGTAGTAATGGTATCAATACCAATGATGTCTGTAGGTATCTGATCAGGCTCCAAAGAGATCACAGTGAAATCTTCACCCTTCGTCTGGGTATTGTAAAACAAGTTGTTGGTGAAGTAAGCTTCCCAGTAATAGTTGTTGATTATAGGATATGCATGGTTATTTATGAAGGTATTATGATTGATCAATGCGTAAAGAGTAAGCGCCTCCTGTTGTAACAAAGCCATTCCACTACCTGAAACCGTATTATTCTCAAAAATCAACCTATCTATGGGCACCTTTGCTTGGAACACTCTACTAGCCCACCATTGCTGATCCCAAAAAAGATCTCTGAAATAGTTGTTTCGCATTTCTATTTCCAAGCCCTCTGTTACTGCATTGGCCATGAATAATTGGAAATTGGTAAATTCAAAAAGGCAATCTTCTACGAGAAGTTTTCGATTCAGACCGTTAAGTTCCCACTGCGATTCATTGTCTTGAGTAAATCCACCTTGTTCATTCATTGCCTGATAGTGAACGTTCTTCAATTCCAAACTACCATTGATAAGGTTGACCCCAACCCCAATATCATTGGTAGTAATAGGAATGATAACCGGTTTTTTACCTCCGGTTTCCCCTACTATTCTTAAGGTACCGTTGGGATTTTCAACATTGATAGCTGCTAATTGGAAATGAAGTTGATCCTTTTCCAGTTTATACACACGATTAGGATGATTTCTGTTTCCACTTTCGTCTTTATCATTATTGATAGTGGCCTCTAGCAATCCTGCATTTGCCTGCCCTCCAACAATATAAAGGGTATCATCTAATCCATCAGTCAAAATAGCAACCTCGTATGCCTTTTTGATATTATTCAAGGAGGCGTCCTTATCGAATGCATTGATTTCGTTTGTCCAATGTAAAGCACCAATGGTATAACCGTCAGACTTCGATGTAAAGTTTTCAGTAAATGAAAAATCTTCTATCAGGTCAGTGAATTTAGTAATCCCATCCCCATCCTCTGTGTCAAAACCTGGAATAGTCGAGGGATCGTTATCCCCAAAATACCAACCACTCATATCAGCTGTTCTTGTTTCCTCAGCTACTCCATACAATGTTCGGTTCCAGATCGCATGTTGTTCTGCATCAGCAGCAGAAATAGCCACTGTTTTTAGCCCTGGGTCCTGATCGAGAATATTGTTTTCATACACGATATTAGGCCACCCATCACTCAAAGCCTTTGCCCTTGAATTCATAAACGGAGTAGGTACTTCCACTTTGTGGGGGCCATCTCCAAACCAATTTAGGTAAGAAACAGGGGCATCAAAAATATCGTTATACTCACCATTATAATAGGGGTCCAATGCCGCTTGATTGAAATAAATATTGTCCGCTGCATAGAATATATAATTTCCAATGTCATTATAAGGTGCTGCAAGCGTATTTTCGTCTGCGAGAACCTCAGCTTGAACTAGAATGTTAGTAGTAATGGTATCAATACCAATGATGTCTGTAGGTATCTGATCAGGCTCCAAAGAGATCACAGTGAAATCTTCACCCTTCGTCTGGGTATTGTAAAACAAGTTGTTGGTGAAGTAAGCTTCCCAGTAATAGTTGTTGATTATAGGATATGCATGGTTATTTATGAAGGTATTATGATTGATCAATGCGTAAAGAGTAAGCGCCTCCTGTTGTAACAAAGCCATTCCACTACCTGAAACCGTATTATTCTCAAAAATCAACCTATCTATGGGCACCTTTGCTTGGAACACTCTACTAGCCCACCATTGCTGATCCCAAAAAAGATCTCTGAAATAGTTGTTTCGCATTTCTATTTCCAAGCCCTCTGTTACTGCATTGGCCATGAATAATTGGAAATTGGTAAATTCAAAAAGGCAATCTTCTACGAGAAGTTTTCGATTCAGACCGTTAAGTTCCCACTGCGATTCATTGTCTTGAGTAAATCCACCTTGTTCATTCATTGCCTGATAGTGAACGTTCTTCAATTCCAAACTACCATTGATAAGGTTGACCCCAACCCCAATATCATTGGTAGTAATAGGAATGATAACCGGTTTTTTACCTCCGGTTTCCCCTACTATTCTTAAGGTACCGTTGGGATTTTCAACATTGATAGCTGCTAATTGGAAATGAAGTTGATCCTTTTCCAGTTTATAGACACGATTAGGATTTTTTCTATTGCCACTTTCATCTTTATCATTATTAATAGTGGTCTCTAGCAATCCTGCATTTGCCTGCCCTCCAAGAATGTAGAGGGTGTCTTCTTGTGCATGTAGCATTACACACGCACAAAAACTCAGCATAAGAGTAAATATAGTTTTCATAAGATGTACATTTTGTTTGATTAAAAGTTTACTATTTATTTATTTATTTATTGTTTATTTAAAGTTTATAGTTTAGTCCGAATTGGGTTCTAAATCCATACTGTTCACTGTTTGTTGGTAAATTCACATCACCAAATTCCATAAAAAAGTCGTCAATGTGTTTCCCGACATTTGTAAGGTTGGAGAATACCGAAAGATGGTTGTTGATCTTTTGCTTTAGACTTACATCAAACCATGTGAAAGTGTCATAATAGGAATTACTTAAAGCCAGACGACTGTCGAGTGACGTATAAGATCTGTCTTGATAACGAAATGATACACGTGAACTAAATCCTTTGTAATCCCAACCTAGAATTAGATTGAAAAGTGCGCTTGGCTGATTAACCAATCTCCCTTGTCGGGTGAGATATTCAAAACCTATGATATCTTGTGGAAAGAATCCAGAGGAGTCAATGCCAATTACAATGTCCTCAAAATAGGGATACTGAGTTTCTGATCTCAGGATACTCACATTTACATCCATTACCAGCCCGTTAAAAGGTTTTCTTAAATACCAAAAACTAGTCTGCCAAGAAATTTCCAGACCTTTATAGAGGGCCTCTTCCAAATTATTGAAAGAAACATCCGTCCTGTGTACCTCGTCAAGACGATCCATAGGGTAAAAATCAGCACCCGGAAGGGCCTCTAGTAAACCTTCAGGAGGATTGACAATTAAATCTCTTCTGTTCGGGAAGTAATTATTCAGAGTAAAAATAAAATTGGTTACTTTCTTATAGAAAACATTGACAGTGAAGAGCCCAATCTTATTACTATGAACCGCAAGGCCCAAATCATAATTCCATGCCGTTGATGGTTTGAGCATCGGATTACCCGAGGTAAAAGGGTCATTGGTGTTTTCGGTAATAATCACCAAAGGAGAAAGTAATCCAAAATCAGGACGTGAAGTACTTTTATAAACAGCTGCTTGTACGAAGCCCCAGTCTTTGACTTTGTATTTTAAATTGATAGAAGGAAAGAAAAACGCATTATCTCTGTAGGTAGTAACAGAATCCGGTTGTCCCCTGATACCATTGGCATTGGCTCCTAACAATTCAATATGATAAGATTCATAAGTGGTATTCTGTACTTCGTAACGAATCCCTGGTAAAACCATTAAATCCCCTAGATTAACTTCTGCCATTGCATAACCGGCGAAGGCTTCTTCGGTACCTTTATAATCTTTAAAAAAATTATTGTAGCCATTTTTTTGATAGAAGCCGGGATGCTCTTGATAATACAAGTCATGCATATTATTGAGCAAATCAATGTTGGCACCCCAGCCAAGCTCATATCTCCCATCCAAAAATTGACCCGGATTATAGCTAGGGTCTACCCAGTTATTGGCAGATATCCCATTTTGTGCACTGAGATTGGTTATGATTTCAGGAAATAGCTCAACCAGGCCTTCTTTTCTAGGACGACCAGCTCCATATTGATAATTAACAAATTCTTGAAAATTATCATTTGTTCGATTCAAATTTTGATATTTACCACCAAATGAAAACGTTCCGGAAAACTTATCTGTAAGTTTAAATGGAATGTTCCAATCCAACTTCAGACCAAAGGTGTTATCGGAGAGTTTGTTTTCGTTAACACTATGTGATTGAAGAAATGTTGAGTCAGCGCTTGTACCACCAAATGTTTCCAAAACATCGGAAGGCAATCGAAAAATTAAAAAATCCTGACTTATTGGATTGGCTCCACTTGATAACTCTATGAAATTATAACTATTACCTGGAGTGTTATGTCTCGCTTTGGTCAGAAAAGTATTTATTATTAACTCTGTATTTGATAATTTGAATGTATTGGTCAATGAGCTGGTCCAAAGATTTGTATTATTTTCAAAACTGTTGACCTGTTTGGAAAAGGGTTGATTTGGTCTAATGAACTGGAAAGTATTATTTCTAGTTACTCCCTGATCTAATTTGTGATTGTAGAGTGAAAAAAATTTTATATCTACAATATCTGATCTGAAGTCGAGAGTTACGTTTCCGCCATTTCGATTTCTTTCTGTGAGCTGATCAGTAAGGGTGGTGCCAAAAGTACGGAGTTTAAATTCTGATTCCGTTTCTGCAAACTCATCTATGGTCTGTACTATAAAGGGGCTACTATATGATCCTCCAAAACGATGTGATGGGAGTTGTTTTAGTTCTGAAGTAAGCTGTAAAATAGCACCAATTTTATTGTCAAAATATCGATTACTGATCATTCCGACCACCTTATAATTATTCCAAGAAGATCCCACGTCGTTGTATCCTCCTTGGGCATCCAAGCTATAGTCCATCTCGTCAGGTGCTGTTCGAAGTTTCAAATTTACCGTCCCACCTATTGCATTAGCATCCATATCTGCCCGCAAACTTTTAGAAACTTCCACACCATTCAACATCTCACCTTGGATGAGACTCAAATCCGCGCTGCGGTCAAAATCGTTGGTAGACGCCATTTTCACTCCGTCAATCGTAACATTATTGAATTTAGGTGATAGTCCCCTGATGACTATTTTGTTTGCTTCCCCCGATGATCGCTGTAGAGACACACCTGGTAGCCTACCTATGGATTCAGCAACATTTGCATCTGGCAATTCTTTCATTTTTTCAGCTGAAACGATATTGACAATCTTGTTGGAATTGATTTGCTCATTAATAGCTGCAGCCTGACCAATCGCCTGTGCGGTGATAGTAACTTCATCCCCTATATCACCTTGACCAAATAGCAATTCAAAATTGACTTCCTTACTTTCACCATCAGAGATAGTGATTTCTATTTCATCACTTTCATATCCTATAATTTTTCCGTGGGAAATTTCAGATGAAGGTG
>ERZ807291.4424-NODE-4424-length-18678-cov-6.716426_pt1 | contig 18678 bp, 15 predicted proteins | sample MGYA00521257_ERZ807291 | MGnify/ENA primary metagenome ERZ807291 (study PRJEB31413, sample SAMN03169783) | marine metagenome | biome: Marine; feature: Water; material: Subsurface seawater | place: North Sea | collected 2011-04-28 | depth 1 m m ... | reverse complement strand
GAATAATCATAGCCCTGTGGCGACATGTGTGTACCCAAGTGCCATTTACCTACGACTGCAGTTGTGTATCCAGCTTTACGGAGCAGTTTGGGGAAAGTTTGCTGGGTACCGTCGAACTTATTTCCGTTTACCAGAAACCCATTTGCATGAGAATACTTTCCCGTTTGAATTGCCGCTCTCATCGGCCCGCAAATGGAATTGGTAACATAGCATTGCTCGAAAAGCATTCCGTCCCGGGCCAGGGAATCGATATGGGGGGTTGGGCAATAATCCTTGAGCCAGGAATTGTAGGAACCTACGGCCTGATACGCGTGGTCATCCGTAAAAATAAAAAGAATATTCGGCTTTTTTTTGGCCCATAAGACAAGACTTGAAAAGAGGATAAAAGCGATGATTAACTTCATGAATTAATCAAGGTGCACGATATGATTGCCGTCAACAGATTAACAAATTTTAGGGCCATTAAAGTCTCAGAGAGTTAGATCCATCGTATGAAGTAATAACTCTCAAGCGGTGGGTATACCCCCGGGGGGCGGTATTACAATCGGGGGGATTGCTTAGGTTCCGCAAAATGTCTGGTAGACTTTCTCTGTTTGTTTCGGTTGAGCCTGGTAAGGGAGCAGATGATCTCCGTCTTCATAAGGTTGTTCAATGGCCTGAAGGAGGCGGTTAAAAGGTTCGATGTCACCTTGCTCTCCAGCAGTCAGGGCTTCCTCCACTTTATGATTGCGGGGAATAACGGCCGGGTTGACGGAGCCCATCAAAGATAAGGAGGAGTCGAGGCCCTTTGGTTCCTGCTTTAGTCGTTCCTGCCAGCGGGTATGCCAACTTTCAAAACTTTCAGTTTTAAATAGCTCGTTTTCGGAAAGTTCTGGTTTACCTAAGTCGCGAAAAGTATTTGTAAAATCAGCTTTGGTTTTGTGCATCCAGTCGAGTAGGTCAGTGATCAGTTTTTCATCCTCTTTCTGGGGATCTGCCAGCCCAAGCTTGGATCGCATCATGGCGAGCCATTTTTTTTTGTAAACCTGTTCAAATGAATTTAGTAATGCTTCAGTCTCCCCGATGGCCTCTTCTTTTTTACCTGGCATGAGAGCCAATAAACTTTCTGCGAGCCGGGCGATATTCCACTGGGCGATGTAAGGCTGGTTGGCATAGGCATAGCGACCCTGACGGTCGATTGAGCTGAAAACTGTATTCGGGTCAAAGGTATCCATGAAAGCACAGGGACCGTAGTCGATTGTTTCACCGGAGAGTGCCATGTTGTCGGTGTTCATTACCCCATGGATAAAACCAACTCTCATCCAGTGAGTGATCAGTTCTGCCTGCTGGTAAATGACCGCCTCAAGTAGGGCAAGCGGTTGGTTTTCCTTTCCTTTAATTTCTGGGAAATGTCTCTCGATGAGGTAGTGAAGAAGTTTTTCAGTGATGGTTTTATCTTCGAGAAGCGAAGTAAACTCAAAGGTTCCAACCCGGATGTGAGACGAGGCGATTCGGCTGAGAACAGCTCCGGGTAATGGAGTTTCCCGGTAGACGGTGTCCCCGGTCGCCACCACGGCCAGGCTTCGGGTGGTGGGCACGCCGAGGGCGTGCATGGCTTCACTTATGATGTATTCGCGGAGCATCGGGCCAAGTACCGCCCGCCCGTCTCCACCCCGGGTCCAGGGGGTTCTACCCGAGCCTTTAAGTTGGAGGTCGAAAAGTTGGCCGGCGGGGGAAAGAAATTCTCCCAGGACTATCGCCCGTCCGTCGCCAAGGACGGTGAAGTTTCCAAATTGATGACCGGCATAGGCCTGGGCAAAGGGAGTGGTTCCCTCCGGGACTCGATTGCCGGAAAGAAAATCGGTACTTTCTTTTTCGGAGATATTTCCCAAGTCGAGTCCGAGCTCATCGGCAAGATTTTGGTTGTAGATGATGAGTTTAGGCTCGCTTACTGGAGCCGGGGAAAGCTTGGAGAAAAGGGACTCGGGCAGGGTCGTGTAACTGTATTTTAAAGGAATTTTGAATCTCGACATAGTACTTTACAGATAAGCTATCCCAGGAGGTACTCTTGGAAATAAGTGGGGCGGGTAAAGCTCACCAGCATGGATTGCGACTGGAGGTGTATCAACGGGCCGAAAATGTTTTTTAAGTTTGTTTCGATACCTATCACCACAGCAGGAATTTGCTGGATAAAGTTTTAACAGCCGAGGGAGGCCGAAAAATAAATTTTATAAGCGTTACCGGGAGGCTGGTTTGGGAAGGGATTTTACTCCGCCTTTGGGCACTTCCATCTTGGCCGTCCACACGATGGCGTTGAGGACGCAGGTGCGGAAATCATCCTGATTCCAAGACGTGTGATGGTGGGCGCCGGTTACCCCAAAGGCCCGCTGTCCGTTGGGTCTTTCAGATGCCCAACCGACATGCTGCTTTTCTTTTCTTTCCAGGACTGATTTCCGGACATGGGGGTTGTTGCTGTGCGGGCCATCCCCGCGCTTCAAAGTACTCTCAGGGGGGAGGGCACTGAGGATGGGGGTGACCCCTTTCATGTTGTCCCGAAATTTCATGTGATAGTACCACTCGTCCTTGAGAGAGAAAGGTTTTACGCCTCGGGTGATCGGGTGCTTGGGGAAGGATTTAAAGTCGGCGGTCCAATGGGGGTTGACCGACCAAAAAACTTCGAAGTATCCACCGAGCCACTTTTTCAGCATGTCGCCCGGTGCCCCTTTGGGTACCTCCACTGCGTAGTGGACGCAGACCAGGCCGACACCTTTTTCAGCCAAGGCATCAAACTGCTTGAGGCTTTTATTGATCGGATGCCTGCCTCCACCATCGGAGAGGATGACCACGGTGGCGGCATCTTTAAATATGGAAGGGTCCGTGGGCCAGCCTCCCTTGTGCACCGCAGTGACAATAGGTAAGCCCGACTCTTGGGTCAGGGCACGGGATAAAAGGTCCACCCCGGGTCCCCAGTCGTGGGCTCCCTTGCCATGACTGTCCTTGCCGGCAATCAAAACGATCTTTGTCTTGGGTTGAGTCGGGCTTGCCGAGACCTGAAAGGATGTGAAATAGGCCAAAAATAATAAAATAGATAAAATTCGCATAGAATACTCTTTACTATATGAGGGCTCATGAACAACGAAAAACGACTGGCTCTCTTGAAATTTTTGAAAAATTTACTCTTGGGCTCCGGAAAGTAATTGAGTTGTCAGAACTTGAACAAAAGGCTTTTTTTGGAAGGATGGATTTAATCTCGGAAATTGAAAGATGGGTTGTGGCCAATTTGCAGTCCGCGGGACTCTCTGAAGTGTATGGGGTGTATGCCTACATGGGGCTGGCTTTTACCGTAATCCTTATCCTTGGATGGTTTGCCAATTTACTGGTTAAACGGTTTCTGCTGGAAGTCCTGCGCTCCCTGGCCAAAAAGACCAGGACCCGGCTGGCCGCGTATCTTTTAGAGGAAAGCTTTTTCCTCCGGCTTTCCCATCTCGCCCCCGCTTTTGTAATCAGTTCGCTATCGGAGTGGGTGTTTGCCGGTTACGAAGTATTTGGCGGCTTAATCACGGTGATGATTAATCTTTATTTGGTTGTCATTGTCCTTTGGGTGATTGATGCGATCATTGACACCTTGTACAAACTCTACGAGGAGAGCTCGATATCGTCGAAACTTCCTTTGAAAGGCATCTGCCAGGCGGTCAAGATTGTGGTGAATGTGACGGGTATTATTTTTATCCTCTCGATTTTACTTGATAAGTCGCCCCTGTATTTCTTTTCAGGCTTGGGTGCCCTGACCGCGGTCTTACTTTTGGTTTTCAAGGATGTAATCCTTGGGCTGGTCGCTGGCATTCAGCTCACTGCCAATAATATGGTTCGCAAAGGAGACTGGGTGGAGATGCCCAAGTACGGAGCCGATGGGGATGTGATCGATGTCGCCCTGACCACGATCAAAATTCAAAACTGGGATAAGACCGTCACCACCATCCCGGCCCATGCCTTTGTCAGTGATGCCTTTAAAAACTGGCGCTCCATGAGCGAGTCTGGTGGCCGCCGTATCAAGAGAAGTATTAATCTCGACCTGTCCAGTGTCCGCTTTTTCAACGAAAAAGAGGTGAAAAACCTCGAAGATATTGAACTGCTTACAGATTATTTACAGAAGAAAAGAACGGAGATTGGGGAGCGTGGCTTAAACCTGGAAAAGCATGGGCTTGCCGCGCCTTTACTAAATGGAAGAAACCTTACAAACTCAGGAACTTTTCGCGCCTACTGTATAGAATACCTGCGGGCCCATTCTGGTATCCATAAAGAGGGGATGACTTTTCTGGTTCGCCAGCTCGCTCCCACAGAAAAGGGCTTACCCATTGAGATTTATGTTTTTGTGAATGATGTGCGCTGGGTGGAGTATGAAGGAATACAGTCTGATATATTTGATCACCTTCTTGCCTCTCTTCCGGTTTTTAACCTTCGGGCTTTTCAATTCCCAAGTGATGCCAGCCTTGCCCATCTTGGAAAATAGGAAACTTTTTTCCCTGGAGCTTTGTCTTCCATGTCTCCTTTTTCTTTGGTCCGGTTGCACACCCAAGCCAATGGAGCTTGCGGATTTCACCAGTGATGGTTGCAGTTTGTTTCTGGATGGTACTTTTGAACAGCCCGATTTGTGGAAGGAATGCTGTCGCCTCCATGATATTGCCTATTGGCGGGGCGGTACAAAAAAAGAAAGAGAACAGGCTGACCTTTCTTTCAAAAAGTGTGTGGAGAAAAAAACGGGAAACCCCCAGCTTGCCGAGCTTATGTACCAAGCGGTTCGTGCAGGTGGGGCACCTTATTTCCCCACCTGGTACCGTTGGGGGTATGGGTGGCCTGTGGGCCGGGGATACCGGGAACTAAGCAGTGAAGAATTAAAAATGGTAGAGGACAAGCTTAGCGTTTACCGTGAACGACTGAAATAAAATTGAAGCGTGCTCACTTTTCAATACCGGCTCTTACGCGAAGTCCATTGTTTTGAAAATCAATCCCGAATTTAACATCTTTGAAGCTACCAAACACGCTGAAATCCTGAGGTGCTTTTGGATCTGCCGGATGACCGTAAATGCTCGATTCATAAGTCTTAAATTTTTCGTTCCATTGATATTTCCCACCTCCTGGACAGCTTAATTCGGTCTGCCAGATATTTTGGTGATAGGCGAGGGGAGTCTTCTGCTTTAAAAGAATGCGCCATTCATTAAGGGCATGGAGATTGTTCCAAGATTTTCTTTGTAATCGATTCGCGGTTTCATGACCGAGGGAAAAACTCAAGACAGAGGGGATGGCAGAGGACATATGCAAAGCCGTACTCAAACCGTTCCATTCTGCTTTGTTTGGTGATGGATTCCCCCCTCTTTGGAGAAGCATTCGGTCAATCGCCTGCTGGATGATTTCCTCGCTCAGACTCACAGTCAAAAGCTTTGCCGTTGGAACATAATATAGAGCAACCGGAGCTGAACCTTCTTTGATTAGTTTCTCAGCACCCCCGAAGGCTGACCCACTTTCAAGCCCATTTGCTGGAGCGATTTTCATATAGCCTTGCCCCTTATATGAATGACTTTTCCAGGTGGTCATCCCCGGGGCCGTCTGCTCCACCCAAACCCGTAATCCAGCCAGGAATGCAGTGAGTTTGAAGGGGTTACGAATCTCCACATTCAGCCCCAAAGGAATACGACCCAAATTTTTTTCAGAAAAATCTTCGACACCTTTTACCCCGCCCTGCAGGAATGCATCCTCCATGTTGCTGAAAAAAGAAGAATCATCCAAGTACACAGAAAAGGATTCGCCCACCCAGCCAAAAGCACCGGCTCCTAAGGAGGGTGCCACGATCGCGGCAAAATTGTCTGCCTGCTTAAACCGGGGGGAATTCATATCGATTGCGCTTACCCAGTGAAACACGGTTTCAGGGTGGGGGTCACCTGATTCTGAGTTTAATTTTACATCCCCAGCCATTTGAATCATCTGCCTGTAGTCGGTGCCTCCAATCAATGGGATGATCGATAAATCTCCATTAATTTTTCCATCCTCTATACTTATCTGGGCACAGATCGGGTCGAAATATCTCGACCAATGACTCTGGTATCGATCACGAAAAAATGCATAAGCTTTTTTTTCAGCAAGAGTAACTTTTTTAATGTTTAACTCATTTACAGGTTTTAAAAATGCAAGGTTTCCAAATCTCGAACTCTGTACCCGACCATTGATGAACGATACCCTGCCAAGTTTAGGAAATTCTTCGGTGTTTAGTTGGCTGCCACTCTCTTTGCGGGCTTGTATCTCAGCCATGGCGGAGGCTGCCCGGGTACGACGGGAAGCTCCGATTCGCCATTCCGGGCCACACCATCTGCGGATGGTGGCATCGGTGATTATCAGAAATGCATCTTCCTTGGTTTGGGGAATGATTGGGTATCGTTGACGAAAAAAACGGTATTCGTCCAAGGATTGCAGGCTATTGCTCCTGTGATCAAAAACTTTTGCAATACGGGTAAGTTGGTCGACGGAGTTGGTTACCACAACGAAGTTGTCAAAGGAGGCAACGAAACTTCGGATCGATCGATCCCGGGTCGTTAATCCCTGATAATGATTTTTATTTGATTGGGGGATTTCCCCATTCACCATCTTTGAGCCTTTGTGATTATTGTGGGCTTCCATTCTGCGTACAGCGAGAGCAGCGACTAAGGCCTGCTTCTGCTTTGCTTCAAAAATGACTGTAAAGGAGGTGCCTGTGCGGATAAACGGATCGCTTCCGGTGATAGCGACAGAAGAGATCAACTCCGGCCCGAGTATCCTCGATAACTCATCCATAGGTAGGCAAAGTTGTTGGGAATATTTTTCCTTGGACCTGGCGCTTTCTGCTTTTTGCTCACTTATTCGTAACCAAGGTGTGGCTCTTTGGGTTACCTCGTCGAGCACTTCAAGCATACTTGTGTAGGACGGGAAGATGAGAGCATGTTGGTCGTGCGGCAGGATAGAGGTAATCGGGTCGAGTGCAGGTTTTTCGCCCTTTATCCATTCTTGCCATGGAATCTCATCGATGGTGATACCGGGGAGGGAGGAGATTAAAATGGTTTGATTTTGTTCCTCCGAGGATAAGCGTAACTCTCTATCAAGCTGCAGGTTTTCACTGATCGCCCGTCCCCCCGAAAACAATTCCATGCTGTTTTCCAATTCGTTTTTTTGGCTTGGGCTAGAGACCTGTCGGTTAATATGGGTATGCGGGTGTGGTTTCTTGGTGATTTCAGTGAGGCGTTTGCCATCTTTGTTCAGGTTGTGCCTGTACCAGGCAGCACCCGGTACTTGGAGGTCTTGTAGCCACCGGTAACGGTTGATGCGGTAAGCGAGAAATTCCCTTTCGCTTTTTTGTTCGGGCAGTAGTTTTTTTTCATTCTTCTTTTCAAAAGTAAAAGTGAATGACCGCCATCCACCTTTGGGTTGAAACAAGAAAAGGTCTCCCTGGATTTTGGGTTTTGGATTACGAAAGCAAAGAACGATGTCATCACTAGAAAAGTTGGTGCGACTTCGAGAGGAGTGAGCTACCTGCCTAAATGAAAGAAAGGCTTCGCTTGCATCCGTTGTTCTGCAATAGGGTAGGTTACTGGGTAGCCACATCCTTAAGTTACGCGAATATTCTAACGCATATAACGCATTGGGTTGAGTGATGTGTGAGGATGGGTTGACCCCATCTTTAAAAGACAGGTCTGATACTTTTAGGGTCAGGAAAGTGTCCGCATGTAATAAATAGGGGAGTAGCCATAGGAGAAGGATTTTTGATTTCATAAGGGGCAGAAAAGGTATCAAACTTAGTTAGTTATCATCTTGATATATTTTCAATAGTTTTATTCCCGCGATGGCTTGGGACATTTTCTGAGGAACCCCAGGGCTCTCTTGGGTTTGGGTGGGGGACTGTGCGCACGGCCTAAGCGTTACGTGGTAATTTCCCTCTAGTCCCTCGGGATAAGTCCATGGTGTGTGCCTTATTTCAGAAGGTAACGGGAGGCGGGTAAACGATTGGGGGTTGATCAGAGAACCCTGAAAAGTGGGCACTGGGCATGGTTGATCCCTAGGAGCCCTCCTCTATGATTTTGTCTAAGAGGGCGAGTCCACCCTCCAGGTCCTTGAACATTCCATCCAGTTGAGCCTGGAAGCATTGTTCAAGAATAGGACTGAAATTCGGTCCGGGCTTTAGCCCGTAAGTAAGTAAGTGGCGTCCGAGTACAATAGGCTGGGGGACGGAATCTTTTACTTTCAGTTCCTCAGCCCGTTGGAGTAGCCATGGCCCTTCCGGAAATTTGTCCTTCCGGGGAGGTCTACCGCCAATGTCAGCTTCGGCAACCCGAACAAGGCGATCAATTCGCTTTACTTTGCCCGCTAATCGTCGAATAGCACCGTCGCTTGCTTTGTCCTTGAAAAATACACGCGGGGTAAGGTGTCTCTTAACCAGAGGTACCACTTGTTCGTGTAAATCAACTTGGTTCGTCAGCCGAGCAAGAAAAGTGCGGGTGGGGGCTTCACCCTTTGGTTCATGCATGGGCGAGCGGATGCGGCCATCTTTGCCAATTTCGGTGGTCAGGGGTTTGCCAAAGTCATGACAGAGAACCGCGAAGCCAACCACCAGGTCTTCCCACTCATTGCCTTTACGTTTTTGGGAAAAAGCATCCAGACAGTGTAAAGTGTGGACCCAGACATCTCCCTCCGGGTGCCATTCTGGGTCTTGCTCACATCCTACCAGAGCTTCCAATTCGGGGAAGTATTTGAGCCATCGCGTAGTTTTCAGAAATTGGAGCCCACTACTGATTTTTTTTCCTTTAATTAATAATTTTTTCCATTCCTCATAAATTCTTTCGCAAGGTAATCCTTCCATCCCCATGGATTCGCAGATTTTGATAGTTTCCGAATGAGGAGTCAGCTCGAAGCGGGCAATGAATTGCATGGCCCGTAGTACTCGGAGAGGGTCTTCGGTGAAAGCAGGACCCACGTGTTTTAAAATCCGGTTCCCCCAGTCTTTTGCACCCCCACAGGGGTCCAGCAATTTTTCGCTGATCAGGTCAATCCCCATGGCATTAATAGTGAAATCACGGCGCATGACGGCTCTTTCAAAAGGGAGTTCAGGGTCCATGGTGATATTGAAACCTTTGTGCCCCTGCCCAGTTTTCACCTCCGTTCGGGGCAGGGCGATCTCCACAGGTAAACCTCTCAAGCGAATTACACCAAATGCTTTTCCCACCTCATCGAGCTGATACTTTTTTTCAAGAATGGATTTTAAGCGGGGCAGGGGGAGACCCTGCACCTCAAGGTCAAGCTCCTGAGGGCTTTTCTGGTTGAGCAAATCACGGACAGAACCCCCCACCATCAGTAACCTTCCACCAGCTTGATTCACCGCATTGGTAAGTTCCCGGCTCAGGTTTAAAAGCCTGGGCTCAAGGTAAAGGAGTAAGTCGGATGCAGCCGACATAAAGTTTAGGAGAAAAGAGTGTCTTCCACGATCTGACAGAGGGCATGGTAGATCGGAAGGTGTAATTCCTGAATGCGGGGAGTGTCCTCGGCCGGTGCACAGATTGGATAATCGGCAATTTTGGCCAATTCGCCCCCACTTGCACCTGTTAAGCTGATAACCCTAAGGTTCAGGGCTTTGGCGGCCCGGGCCGCATGGATGATATTGGAGGAATTTCCTGATGTGCTGATGCCTAATAATATATCCCCGGGTTTTCCGAAGGCTACCACCTGTTGGGCAAAAGCATATTCTGGTTTGTCATCGTTATTAAAGGCAGTGTGAAAGCCAATCATCGATGGAAGTGAAAGGGCGGGCAGTCCGCCGTGAAGTTCGCGTGAAAGATCGGGCCCAAGCTTTTCCTGCAATTCGGGAGAAAGGGGGCGGGGGCGGGAGAATTGTTTCACCAATTCCCCGGCAATGTGCTCACAATCGGCACAACTTCCCCCATTTCCACAGAGGAGAAGCTTGTTCCCCTGCTGGAAGCATTCCACTAACTTGTGGGCAGCTTCGCGGATAACAGACTTACAGGGGGCAAGCTCAGGCTTACGGGAAAGGAGTTGGTCAATTTCGTTCATATTTCCAAAAATAATCAAAGTGCCAAGTTTCGACAATGTAATTTATAGCACCAAATCTGTCATACTTGTGCATACTCTTTACTCTTGAGAGAATTTTTGACATGATGGGTATTTGCTATTGGGATGAAAGCTAATTTGAATCAGATAAAACAGTGGAATACCGACTTCGAAGCCATGGATGCTTTGGGGAGAATTTCCTGGGCCTGGGAAAAATTTGGAACAGGCTTAGTCACTTCCACAAGTTTTGGTTTACAGAGTGCAGTGATGATTCATCTGGTTCGGCAAGTGAGCGAGGAAATCCCAATCATTTTTGTGGATACTGGCTATTTGTTCCCTGGTACCTATCAGTATGCCCTGACCTTACAGGCGGAGCTAGGCTTTAAAGCTCACACTTATTCTGCCCGGAAATCTCCGGCTTTTCAGGAGGCTCAATTTGGGAAACTTTGGGAGCAAGGACCCCAGGAGATGGTGCAGTATAATATGCTCAATAAAAAAGAACCGATGGACCGTGCCCTAAAAGAACTGGGGGCTACTGCCTGGATGGCGGGTTTACGCCGTGGGCAGTCGTCGAGCAGAGAGGGCTTATCTTTCATCGAGGACCAGAAGGGGATGACTAAGGTGTACCCGATTCTCGACTGGGATGACCGGAAGACCTATCAGTATTTACCCCAAAACCAATTACCTTATCATCCCCTGGAAGGGGTGGGCTATGATTCTCTTGGAGACTGGCACAGTACCAAAAAGATTTCTGAAGTAGACTCTGTGGATGAAGCAAGGCATGGGGGGCATGGCCGGGAATGCGGGCTCCATATTGATTTGCCGGAAGGATTGGATTTTAATGTTTGACCCAAAATTTTTATGATATTGCCCGAAGATAAAACTCGTCTGCATGAATTGATCAAACGAACCAATCATCTTTGGAAATTTTTGGAGTGCGATGATAAGAAGGCAAAAATTGCGGAACTCGAGCAGCAAATGTCGGCTCCGGCTTTTTGGGACGATCAGGCTGAGGCCCGTAAAGTTGGTTCAGAAAATAACCGACTCAAGCAAACGGTATCCAAAGTGGAAGAATTTCGTTCCCGGGTGGAAGATCTTGAGGCTCTTTGCGAACTTTGTGAAGAGGATGAAGAGGAGGAGGAAATGTCCAAGGAATTTGTACAAACCCTGGAATTATTGCTTTCCAAAATTGATGACCTGGAGGTGGCCAGTTTCTTGAACGAGCCATTTGATGCCCGCCCTGCCTTGCTAAGTATACATGCGGGGGCCGGGGGGACGGAATCCTGCGACTGGGCGGATATGCTCATGCGTATGTACATCCGCTGGGCGGAGCGTAGAGGGTTTGAGGTGGAAATGCAGGATTTACAGCCCGGGGAGGAAGCGGGAATCAGCCGATGTTCCATCCGGATTGATGGTTTGAATGCTTATGGCTATGCCAAGGCTGAGCGTGGGGTTCACCGCTTGGTCCGGATAAGTCCGTTTGATTCCAACAAAAGAAGGCATACCTCTTTTTGCTCGGTGGATGTAATTGCCGAGGTGGAGGATGATGATATTGATATGGATATTCCGGATGATGATTTGCGGATTGATACCTACCGTTCGAGTGGTAAGGGCGGGCAGCATGTAAATAAGACAGACTCCGCGGTGCGCCTCACCCATATTCCCACCAACATTGTGGTTCAGTGCCAAAATCAGCGTTCGCAACTTAAGAACAAGCAAACGGCGATGAAAGTCTTAAAGTCCCGTATCTATGAGAAACAGCAGGATGAAAAGAGAGCGGAAATGGAAAAATTTTACGGGGATAAAGGTGAGATGGGCTGGGGTAACCAAATCCGAAGTTATGTATTTCAGCCTTACCAGATGGTGAAAGATTTAAGGACGGGGGTGGAAACCTCGGGAGTGCAAGCGGTGATGGATGGCCAACTGGACCCTTTTGTCAATGGCTGGTTGCGCGCAGGCTGTCCCCGCCAACGCAATAAAGAGATACAGGTCGAGGAGTGAGGTGCCCAGATGAGTCCTGAATTATCGGCTCAGCAAGCTAAGCAAAAACAAGACCATCCTTTATTTGCAGGCAAAACATGGAAGTGGTCACCTGAACCATGGCCCCTGATTGATTCAGCCAAGGAGTGGATGGATGATTTGGGCCAAGCTGCCCGGTCTTTTTATCGTGCCTTGGACCTTCTTTATCGCAAGTCATGGTCGGGTAAGTCCATCCTGCGGAACCAGGATATAAAAGTTCCCTGGGTGGCTGATTATTATGATGCGGGAAAACCGGATTGGCTGATCCAGCATATGCGGTCCGAAGCCGTTCGTTCCTCGTTGCCTTTGGTTATCCGCCCCGATCTTCTTCCCACTTCGGATGGAATCGTCCTAACCGAGTGGGATGCCGTACCTGGCGGGATTGGACTGACGGCGAATTTGGAGGAAGCTTATGGTATCCACCGTGAGCAGTCCATGGTCGATACTTTTGGGGCCGCTCTTGTGGACGCGGCCAAAGGCTTTGGCGGTTCGAAAGCGAATATGATCATTGCGGTGAGTGATGAGGCCGAGACTTATCTACCCGAGATGCAATGGCTTTCCAGGGAATTACAGGCCAAGGGCTTATCCATCGACACTTGTAACCCGAATGAATTAATCATTAAAGATAACGCTCTTTGGTGTAAGGGAAAACAGGTACAGCTTGTCTACCGTTTCTGGGAATTATTTGATCATGAAAATATAAAGTGTATGCGGGATATGGCCGGTCTTGTGGAGAAGGAGAAATTGGTTGTGACCCCTCCCATGAAACCCGTGCAGGAAGAAAAATTATCTTTGGCCCTTTATCACCACCCAAGGTTGGCTGCTTTTTGGGCTGAGACTTTAAGTAAAAAGGAGCAACAGCTTTTAAATGCAGCTATTCCCCGTACCTGGATTATTGACCCGTCGTCGGTTCCCCCTGGGGCTTACCTGGACGGCCCGTCAGTGCAGGGGAAACTCCTCACGGACTGGTCAGACCTCGGCCAGGCCAGCAAAAAGGAGAGGGCACTGGTCTTAAAGGCAAGTGGCTTTCATGAAACCGCATGGGGGGCGAGGAGTGTTGTGATTGGGGAAGATGTACCGACCGAGTTGTGGGCTCAGGCCCTGAGCGATGCCAAGAGTCATTTTCCAGTCCCCATTTATGTACTCCAGGAATATAAAAAGCCCAGGGCCTTTGAGCATTTAATTTTTAGGGAGGACGGAAGCCATGAAAGGGAGCGTGGCCGGGTGCGGCTTTCTCCTTATTATTTCCTTTATGACAACTCAACCCACTGGCGTGGCACCCTCGCTGCTTTTTGCCCAGCAGATAAAAAGATCATTCATGGTATGAAAGACGGCAGTTTAATGCCGGCCTGTTAGAACTGAAGTTCTCTGGTAAGCTGGTTAGTTGCCCCTTGTAATCAATGGAAAATTATCTGTTCGGAAGGGAGTCACAGGTAGTGTCACGGATCCGTCTTTCCGGTATAAATTGCAAACAGGGTTGTTCATCCAGGCATAGCGGACTGCTACGGGGTTTTTGATTTCAGAAGACCAAACTTCAATGGAGTCTTTTCCCACCAGTTTAGCCTCTGCCCACACAAACTTTTGATCCTTGCCGCAGATGGCAAACCCTTGGGGCTTATGTGAGTCAAAGCAGTAAAGACCTGTGCCGACATGGTCAAATTTGATGATTATTTTGTTATCCAAAACCTTCATGCTGTTATAGCGTGGGCTTTGGTGAGGAATATCAAAGCCGTAGTCCTTGGCAAGAGCGTGACGGACCAGGCGGTTCGCCACAGTCTGCTTATTTCTGGGGTGGATATCCCTACCTTCTCCGGTGTCGATGATGACGGCCTCACCCACATTCTTTAGCTTATCAAGTGTCATGGTTTGGGCTTCCCGCAATTCAGGCCAACTTTCGGAAACAGGGTTGTCCATTTCTTCACGATAGTCGGCAAGCTGGACCCAGTAGAAAGAAAAATCACCCTGTTTCCATGCATCTCTCCAGGATTGAATCATGAGGGGGAAAACTTCACGATATGCATGAGCTCGTTCTGCGTTATTTTCTCCCTGATACCAAATCGCACCCTTGATACCGTATCTGACAATAGGGTTGAGTACTCCGTTAAAGAGATTGGCGGGGCGGTGTTGACCCGCCATTTGATTGCGAGGAGCTCTTGGCTTCTTTTCGGCTTTTGTTTTTCCTGCTTTGCGGTCAGCTATTTGCCGGTTCTGCCAAGCTTTAAGTTTTTCTTGGTATGCTGTTTGTAATTTTTCAAAATCATAGTGAGCCTCAGTCTTTTCCCACTGGTCTATATAGGGCTTGGCTACCGCAAGCTTGGTCAACCGGTCGCGGGGAATCCAGGCTTCACAGGCAGAGCCTCCCCATGCATTGTCGATTAGACCAACAGGTACACCAAGGACCTGATGCAGTCTTCGGCCAAAAAGGTAACCGACTGCCGAAAAAGCAATCGCAGAACTGGGGCTTACTTCGTCCCATTGGCCCTTGAAATTATTTTGTGGTTCCTGGGTTCCTACTTGAGGAATGCTAATAAGGCGCAAGTGAGGATAATGGGCACCTAGAGATTCCAAGTCTTTGTCATCGGCCTGCCCCAGACTCCATCCCATGTTGGACTGACCCGAGCAAAGCCAGACTTCTCCCACCAGTATATTTTTGTATGTAAGGGAAGAACTTCCATCTATGTTCATAATTAAGGGAGAGGAGGAGGCTTTCATGGGGGAAAGGGTGACTTGCCAATACCCTTGGGTATCAGAGACGGTTTTATGGCTTTGCTCCGATATCTTTACCTCAACTGGGGTATTCGGTTTATCCCAGCCCCATATAGGATTGAGGTGGTTTTGCTGGAGAACCATATGATTGCCGATGACTGCGGGTGTACGAAGCTCGGCCATTAGCCATGCCAGCGGAAAAAGGGAAAGGGAAAAGAAGAAGGTCTGTTTTAATATTTGCATGGGAGAAAACTTATGGGGTGAAATCGATCACAAAGACATCATCAAGCACTGGCTCCAGGAGCGAAACAAAAGCTTGGTGGTCAGGGTGAGGGAGGTAAAGGGATCGAGCCTCTTCACTTTCAAAACTTACCACAAAGCAATGAGTGAATTCCTTATTTAACCCTTCAGGGCTATTATTCTTCCCCCGTTCCAGAGAAATAATTCCCGGAATCTTACTGGAGAGAGCGGAGAATTCTTGTTCAATATGGGCAATCTGTCTGGTATCGGCGTTCTCCTTGAACTTGAAGCAGACGATGTGTCGAATGATTTGATGGGTATTATTTGTAGGGACTGAGGGATTCATTTTGAACGGTGAGAAAGAAGGCGACACGAATGATGAAATGTAGTGAAAGAGAAAGGGGCTTAGGTCTTACTTTTACTTTTTTAAATGTTAGACAAACGAAATCGTTGAAAATAGTGTAATATTTTTTCCTATCCCTTAAAAGGAAGCAACGCTTTCTTGACTTGAGCGTAATCGTTACCATCATGTTTTGTATGAGTTCTGAATTTGACTGGTTCATGGTAACAATGCCAATTTTCGCACTAGCGGTGTATGCAATCGTAATGCTCGGGTCGATGGAAAAGCAGCCTAAGATCCTTGAAAGCGGTGGAGCTCAAAAGCTTTTTAATTGGGCGATTATCGGTTTATTTGGATTAGGTATGGTATACTCATGTTATTACATGATTTTGCGATTTGTTGAATTATTGGGGAATTACTAGAACCGCATGCCGATCTACGAATTCACCTGTTGTGATTGCAAAGAAGATTCTGAAATTCTAGTCAGGTCTTCGGATTGGCAGGGGCACACTGATTGTCCACATTGTGGGTCATCTGATTTAGAAAAAAAGCTGTCTGTTTTTTCAGCTTCTTCGACTGACTCCTCTCTTCCTGCCCAAGCAATACCATCTTGTTCCGGGGTGCCCAGTAGTTGCGGGCGATGCGGAATGGATAACTAAGAGTTATGTTTACTGAACCTGATCCGATGGATGCGATTGCATCTTTCGTATTTAAGGGATTTATTTCACTGGGTATCCTTTACGCATGGACAATTGGTTTTAACCGGCCATCGAAGTTTCGGGGAGGGAATGCACGGAATATGAAAGAGGAATTTGCCGCTTATGGTTTTCCCGCATGGGTGATGCCGGTCACGCGGGTGGTTAAAATCAGTTTGGCGGTTTGCTTGCTGTTTGGTTATTTTTTTCCGGTTGTGGTCAAGCCAGTCGCTTTTACCTTAACGGGGATTATGTTTGTTGCGGTCATGATGCACTTAAAATTGCACAAAGACCCCTTGCTTAAGGCCCTGCCTGCTTACTTAATCCTATCCTTTAACATTTTTCTAATCCTTGACTAGGTGAACAGAAAGTCGGGCTTGGGCTAGCAAGGCCGTTCCATAGACATTTTAAGTTTCCGGATCAGATCGGTTTCTCTCACCAAGGTTTTATCATTTCGAATAGCCATGGCGTAAGCCGCTGGGTCTCCCACGAATATTACTTTCTTCTTCGCCCGGGTGAGACCGGTGTATACCAAGTTTCTTTGCAGCATCATGAAGTGTTGCTTTAATAAGGGGAAGATGACGATGGGGTATTCGCTTCCCTGGCTTTTATGGACAGAAATGGCGTAGGCTGGTTGCAGATCCGTCACCTCCATTCGCTCATAGACAATCCTTCTTTCTTCAAAAAGGATTTCCACCTTACCATTTAAGGTGTCAACGGAGTCAATAATACCCATATCCCCATTGAAGACATCTTTATCGTAATTGTTGCGTGTCTGGATTACTTTGTCACCTTCACGAAATAAGAAGGGCCCCATGACTTGGGTGGCACCCGTGGGATTAATTGCATCCCGGATCTGATCGTTTAAATTCCCAATTCCACCAATTCCCCGGTGTAATGGGGCTAGGATTTGGACATCGGTTTTTACATTCACAGCAAAACTTCGAGGGATGATTTCCCGACAGAGCAGGGAAACATGTGAAACACAATCTTCCGGGTTTTCAGCTTTTATAAAGTGAACATCATGCATGGGGTTGAGCCCCTTTGGGTGATCAACCGGGGTAGGGGGATTTGCCTTACCACCAAGAATACTGTGAGCCAGACCGACGATGCCACTGTCTTCAGCCTGGCGAAAGGTAACAGCTAAGCGGGTAACCGTAAGAAGTTTGGAGTCGATTAAATCCTTCAGAACATTCCCTGAGCCCACTGAAGGTAATTGATCCGCATCACCCACCAGGAGGAGGTGGGCTTGGGGTGGGATTGCCCGGACAAGGGCAGCCGCGAGCCGTAAGTCCAGCATGCTCGCTTCATCCATAATGATGAAGTCACAAAGGAGCGGACTTTTTTCGTTCATGGTGAAGCCGCCCTGGCTGGGGTCAAATTTTAATAAGCGATGGACCGTCTGGGCGTAAAAAGAACAGCTTTCAGCCATACGGCGGGCAGCCCGCCCCGTGGGTGCAGCCAGAAGTACTTTTGCTTTTTTTGCCCGTAAGATCGAGACCAGGGCCTGCAGGATGGTGGTTTTTCCTGTTCCGGGGCCTCCGGTTAAAATCGAGACTTTGGATAGAAGGGCTTGCCGGATACCTTCCATCTGGGCATCTGCAAAGCCAAAACCTGCCTTCTCCTGGGCCCATATAATTGCTTTCTCTTCCTGTATGGGGGGAAGGGATGACCTTGTTTGGGAGAGTGTGGTGATGCAACGGGCCAGGGTTTGCTCTGCCCGTGCAGATGTGGGAAGCTGTAACCAGTCCTCCCTGGAGGGTACTAAATCCGCACTTCCCAGAAGTGCGTCAATCCGTTTTTCGACTTCATTTGAATCAGCTTCCAGGAGGTTGGCTGACTGAATCACCAATTCCCTTCTCTCCACATGGTTATGCCCTTGATCCTCCGTTTCCTGAACGGTGTGCAAAATACCAGCTTCAATTCTTTCTGGTCCGTTATTGGAAAGGCCTAGGTTAAGGGCGATCTTATCAGCGGTTTTAAAACCAATTCCTTTGACTTCGCGAATGATGCGGTAGGGGTCTGTTTCTAAAATTGTTTTGGCCGCATTTCCATATTTCCGGACCAATCGAAGACAGAGAGCGTCGGTCACCCCATAAGTCTGCAGAAACATCATGACCTCCCGGACAGCTTTTTGTTCTTCCCAGGCTTCGCGGATACTTTTAATCCGCTTTTTCCCAATCCCTTCAATTTCTTGCAAACGGGCCGATTCTTCCGAGATCACCTTTAAGGTCTCAGCCCCAAATTTATCTACGATTTTGTTGGCATAGGTCTTACCTATGCCGTGAATCAAGCCACTTGCCAGGTATTTACGGATGCCATAAGCAGAAGCGGGCAATTTGCTCTCAAAAGAATCAAACGAGAACTGCCGGCCATGCTTGGGATGGTTTACCCATTTTCCCTTTAATTCCAGAGTTTCCCCGCATTGCACCTTGGGGGCCTTGCCGACAACAGCAATTTCTGCGGTTTTATCATTCCCTTTGAGTTTGCCGATGAGGAAGCCGTTCTCCTCGTTGTAAAAAGTGATGCGTTCGAGAACCCCTTCGAGGTGATTGGTAGAGGAATTCGTTTTACTGTCGGACAAAGCTATCTGGTTCGGTTGTAGGCACTGACAAGGGC
>ERZ807291.4408-NODE-4408-length-18704-cov-6.269505_pt1 | contig 18704 bp, 15 predicted proteins | sample MGYA00521257_ERZ807291 | MGnify/ENA primary metagenome ERZ807291 (study PRJEB31413, sample SAMN03169783) | marine metagenome | biome: Marine; feature: Water; material: Subsurface seawater | place: North Sea | collected 2011-04-28 | depth 1 m m ... | reverse complement strand
TGCAGCCATTGATGTTGCCAAAAAAAGGTTTGATGAAAAAAAGATTAAAGGAAGCTTTATTCAATGTGACTTACAAACAATCCCATTACCAAATGAGTCTGTTGATTTAATCTTTTCAGAAGGTGTTTTGCATCACACAGATAATACTGAGCGCGCACTTTGTTCAGTTGTTAAACATTTAAAAGTTAACGGCCGCATTATGTTTTATGTCTATCGAAAAAAAGGTCCAATCCGTGAATTTACGGATGATCATATTAGAGATAAGCTTCAAAATATATCTCCAGAAGAAGGCTGGCGTGAGATGCAGTCTCTTAGCAAACTTGGAATGCTGCTCGGTGAGCTGGATATTGAGATTGATATCCCCGATGATATTTCCGTACTTGATATTCCAAAAGGAAGGCTGAATTTGCAAAGATTTTTTTATTGGCATGTTTGTAAGACGTTTTACAGGCCTGAGATGACTTTAGACGAAATGGTTCACATTAACTATGACTGGTTTGCTCCAAAAAATGCGCACCGCCATACAGAGCAGGAGGTTCGTAAATGGTGTCAAGATTTGAATTTAACTGTTGAACGCGAGATAATTGAAGAGGCGGGTATTACAATTATCGCCCAGAAAAAAGGTTAAGAAGTGTGCGGAATAGCTGGGATCTTTAATTTAGATGGCGAACCTGTATCGCCAGTTATACTTAAAAACATGACTGACTCGCTTGCTCACAGAGGGCCGGATGGAGAAGGCCAGTGGATAAATGACGACGTTGGTCTAGGCCACAGGCGCCTTTCAGTTATTGATCTCTCGTCGGGCGGGCATCAACCTATGCAAACAGCCGATGGCAGATATGTTATCTCCTACAATGGTGAAATTTATAATTATAGGGAGTTACGGGCAGCCTTGCAGGCTTGTGGGCATCGTTTTGTATCAAATTCTGACACTGAAGTTCTTGTCACAGCTTTTGCTGAATGGGGATTAGATGTACTGGATCGGTTAAATGGCATGTTTGCATTTGCGATCTATGACCGGAAAAAATGTTGCTTAACACTTGCAAGAGATCGGTATGGAATAAAACCACTTTATTTTACATCTTCAAAAGACCGTGTGATTTTTGGGTCGGAAATAAAAGCGATAATCAAGCATCCAGATTACACGCGCCAATTGGATTATGAAGCGTTATTTGAGTACATGACTTTTCAGAATTTTTTCAGTGACCGGACGCTTTTTGAAAATGTAAAGCTTATTCCGCCTGGTTCTGTTTTTAGATTTGAACGAGGGCGTGAACCGCGCCAACTAATTTATTGGGATTACAACTTTAGAGAAGATCTGACCCAGCCTCTCCCAGAGCTTGAAGAGGAATGTGACCGCCTTTTTAAACAGGCTGTTTCGAGGCAAATGGTATCAGACGTTAGTATCAGCTCATACCTTTCTGGGGGAATAGACTCAGGAGCGATTACGGCCATTGCTGCTGGACACATTCCAAATATGAAGACGTTTACTGTAGGCTTTGACACGCGGTCAGCGTCTGGCTTGGAACTTGGATTTGATGAACGGGAAAAATCTGAATTTATGTCCTACCAATTTAAAACCGAACATTACGAAATGGTATTAAAGGCAGGAGATATGGAACGTGCTATGGGTCCTCTTGTTCACCACCTAGAAGAGCCCCGGGTTGGACAGAGCTATCCCAATTTCTATGCCGCTAAACTCTCTTCCCGGTTTGGCAAAGTTGTGTTGGCGGGTACTGGTGGCGATGAATTGTTTGGTGGGTATCCTTGGCGCTATTATCGGGCGGTTGCATCAGAAAATTTTGAGCACTATGTTGATCAATATTACGACTTCTGGGGCCGGTTGATGCCTAATGCCAGCCTTGAAAAGGTGTTTGCTCCGATTTGGGGTGAGGTAAAGCATGTTTGCACACGTGAAATTTTTCGTAGCGTTTTTAAGAGAGATGCAGAGAATCTAACGCGACCAGAGGATTATGTGAATCACTCCCTCCACCTTGAAGCGAAAACTTTTTTGCATGGGCTTCTTGTTGTTGAAGATAAGCTTTCCATGGCCCACGGGCTAGAAAGTCGCGTTCCATTTCTCGATAATGACCTTGTTGACTTTGCGATGCGATTACCAGTTAAGGCAAAACTCGGCAAACTAGCTGAAGTTGTTGCAATGGATGAAAACACGGCTGGCAGTAAACGCAATCAATATTTTGAAAAAACACGTGATGGTAAGCTCTTATTGCGCCGCGTACTTGGGCGCTACGTGCCTGAAGAAGTTGCTGCGGGTGTTAAGCAAGGGTTTTCGGCGCCGGATGCAAGCTGGTTTCGAGGTGAGTCCATTGATTATGTGAAACGGATGCTGGGTAATCGCAAGGCGCATATTTACGACATTTTAGATCAAAAAGCTGTTCTTGGCCTTGTCAATGACCATCTGGAGGGTCGTCAAAACCGTCGTTTATTGATTTGGTCGTTACTATATCTGGAGAATTTTCTCGGACAGTTTTTTGATAGGCGAACAGGATGATCATGGCCCGTATTACAGTATGGTCAAGAATTGATTTTAGAAGCTTAAGGTTGGGCTCAAGCATTGCTCGGGATTGTATAAAAAATCCTAGAGTCATGAGTTCTATTCATTGTAAACAATTGGTGAAAATTTGTTTTAGTTGTAGTAACGGGCACTTTAATTACAGTCTTACAAGGTCAGAATGATGAGTGGGCGCATTATCTTACTAGGCTCAACAGATCTTACTGTTGCTGTTGCTCGAAGATTACACTCATCACCTGCAGCAGTCGTTGGGATTGTAAGCACTACTGAAGTTTTCCCAATAAGTTATCAACCCGCGGGAATGTACAATTCGCGGCATGTTGATATTGAAGATTTTGCCTCTTCAATTGGTGCGGCACACTCTTTGTATTCTGACACTGATGGTGTTGTTGATTTTGTAAAAAAAATTGATGCAAATCTTCTGATAGCTTGCGGTTGGCATCGCATTGTACCGTCCCGTGTGAGAGAGCTGTTTGCCAAGCCGTGTTTGGGTTTGCACGCATCTATTCTCCCAAAGTATCGGGGTGGAGCGCCTTTAAATTGGGCAATCTTGAATGGTGATAAAGAGGCGGGGGTTAGTATTTTTGAATTGTCTGGTGGCGTGGATGATGGACAAATTTATGGCCAAACTCGTTTTCCGATACTAACGAACGATTATATTGGCGACCTCGTTCTAAAGTCTGAAGTAAGTTTTTTAGAATTGTTAGACAATGTCATTCCCGAGATTTTGGCTAACCAGTCCAAACCTTCTCAACAATCTGGTAGGATCTCGTATAGCTTGCAGAGATCCCCAGAAGATGGAAACATTGATTGGGGCCACTCTGCGCGAGAAGTTTCAAAGCTTGTGCGTGCAGTGTCGCGGCCATACCCTGGTGCCTTTAGTGTCCTTGAAGAGCAAAAAATTATTATTTGGCGGGTAAAAGAAGTTGATTGCGAAATCAGTGGCGCTATCGGACAAATTGCTGCCCCAAAGAGTTTTGAAGACCCAATCGTTGTTGCTGGTGAAGGCGCTATTTCAATCCTTGAGGCTCAATTTGAGGATGGATCTAATGCTATTCCTTTTTTGATGAAATCTCATAATCGAAGGTTTGATAGGAGTTGTCGGTAATGAATGATCGCCATATGCTGTTAAAGGAACTAAAAGCTAAAGTTCGTGATGCCTTCTCTTATCAGTGGGACCCTGACCGCCCTACTAGAGCAGGCGTTTTTGAGGATGGAAAAAAAGTCGGCTTACGCTTTGAGGCACTTGGGCGCAGTGGTTCATGGGTAACTGTCCATGAGGAGGAACCGGTTGCTCTTCTCACACAGGATGATGCTGATGATTTGCTCGCCCAGGCGCTCTCGATTTTTCTTATGAAGCATCCCGGCTGGCGTAGTTAACTGCAATTGAAGGAGAAGCGTGATGCTTGCACGTAAAGTGAAACTTGTTGCGAACATGGTGGCTAAACGACCAAAAGGTTGGCGCTCGTTGTTGTGGAACTCTACCATGGCACAATTGCGACGCCCAGGGCCTTTGATGGCACCAGTTCATATTTCTATTGAGCCTACCAACGCGTGTAACGCTCGATGCCCAGTATGTGAGACAGGCAAGGGTGACATGAAACGCAAGACTGGGTTTCTTGACGAGGATCTTTATCGTAATTTTATAGACGATGCCGCACCCACAACCGCTGTGCTGCTCTATTACTTTATGGGCGAGCCTTTTATGCATCGCTCAGCCTATGACATGATTCGATATGCTCGAGAAAAAAATATTTACGTCGAAACATGCACTAATGGTGATTTTGTGGACCCTGAGGGTGTTATTTTCTCAGACATCAATCGAGTGTCATTTCAATTAGGAGGTATGGACCAGGAAACACATGGACGCTACCGAGTGCGCACTCGATTAGACAAAGCAATTGACAATTTAGAACGTCTTGTCGAGCTGCGAAAAAAACATCCAAAATCAAATGTTGAGATTGAGGTTGGATTTATAGTGATGCGTCATAATGAGCATCAGGTGCAAGACTTTCTTGATTGGGCTGCTAAAATTGGTATTGATCGAGCAAGCATCATCGATCCTTGTGCGCGTAACATGCTAGAGGCGCATGCTTACCTGACAAAAGATAGGCGTTATTGGTATTATGATGAAGAAGCGTTTGACCGCGGAGTGTTAAAGCCAAAGAAATTGCCCGATAATGAATGTGTCTGGGTTTGGAATTCTATGCAGCTCAACTGGGATGGCACGGCTGTACCTTGTTGCCGAGATCCTAACGGGAAATTTCCGTTGGGTAATGTTTTTGATAAAGGCATTAAGGCTGTTTTTAATGGAGAGGCGGCCACCGCTTTCCGTCGTCAGATTTTAGAACGGCAAGGAGGTGTTTCAATCTGTAAGCTTTGCTCAGGTTATGGTTTACCTCAATTGCAGCATTCTAAACCGGCAGGACTTACTGTTCAACGGCACACATTAAATGAAGGCGCTATACCGAGCCATGAAGAGGCCATAGCAAAGGCGCAAAACACAATTATTGCTGAGCATAAAAAGGTATCGTAAATCCATGAATGGAAATGATATTTTTTTTTGGTTATTGTGCGTTGGCGTTGTAATATTACTCTCTGCGTTATTGCGTATTGGTTTTATCTGCATTTCTAAGGGTCAGGCAGTTGACCACCATTATTGGGTTCTTGCTGCTCGCGCGTATCGTTCTCAAGAAGGCCTACCCGTTCGCATGCCTGGAAAATATATTTTAGAGGATGACAGGCAAGCATATCCATTTGGCTTTGGGTGGTTTCTTTCGGTTTTTTCTGAGAGTTTCTTGAGAAGTTCCAAAAGCATCTTTTTGATTTTTTTGATCGATTTCTTGACGATGTCGTTAGTGCTAAGTTCCTCATTATTGATTGGTATGAAACCCGTTGGAGTTTTAGGTGTTCTCTTAGTATATGGATTTGCGCCAGTTATTGTTGCATATAACACGCAGCTGACTTCACGCGGCTTGGGTAATCTTATGCTTGTTGTCACTTTGTTTGCGCAAGTTGCAGCTGCAGCAGATACTGGGTTTTTGGCAATGGCTTTTTGTTTGGTTGGTGTGATCACGCTAGCTGGTGTTTTTGTCACACATAAAATGACCACTCAGTTTTTCCTATTTCTTTGGCCGTTTTGGCCTTTTGCTTTGGCGAGCCTTGGAGATTATGGTGCTTTAATTGGTTTGATAACACCGTTTGCTGCGCTGGCATTGATTACGGGGATTACCGGTTTTCGTTATCAGGCTCTTCAATGGCGAGCGCATTGGGATATTGTTACTTTTTGGGCACGCAATTGGCGTTTTCTTGGAGCGCATCCTTTTCGACATTCACCTTTATATGGTGACCCTGAATGCTCCAAGCCAAATCTTTTTCATGGAAAGGGACTTACAGGTATCTTTCGACATGCAAAGGTGCTTTTGTCTTATTTGCCTCTGGCTTTTTTGCTGCCAATCACACTTTTATTCATTTCACCCCCACCCACTTTTATTTTTGTTTGGTTTTTTGTAGCATTAATGGCTTCGGTTTTGACGCTTTTTTTACCATTTTTCAAATGCCTTGGGGGAGGGCATTTATATCTTTTTAATGCCGTCACGCCTGCCGCTTTGTGGTGGGGTTTTGCGCTCTCAGAAGACGTTTATAGCTATCCAGTGTTAGCAATTTTCTTTTTAGGCTTGGGAATAACCGTGCTTAGTCTTGTTTTGGGAGCCCATCGTAGATTTTCCCGCCCGAGTTTTAAGGATGAGGATGCGTTTGCACTAATTGATCGACTGTCGCGGGAGTCCTTTACGCGGGTTGCAGTCTTTCCATATACCTTTGCAGATCAAGTAGCCTTGGAGACTGAACATGCGGTATTTTGGGGGGCACATAGCCTTGGGTTTCGAACTATTGAGCCTTACTTTCCGGTGATGAGAAAACCTGTTGGTCACTCGCTCCGAAGTTGGAATGTGACATGTGCGGTTCTAGACCTGGACTTTTGGCCAGAGGGTGCATCAGTGTTTGCTTTGGAAACTGGCGACGCAAACCCTGAACGCTATGGCCGGTTCGCTCTTTATAAGGTAAAGCCATGAAAGCCTTTAAGTTAATGTTTGTAGCTAGTTCAGATTATGACTCTCTAAAAACAAAGGGCGTAGCAGCAATGCTATCTGAAAGATCAGAGGGTGGGTTTTTTGAACGTGTAATATCTGTTCACCCGTTGGCGAAGAAAAGCCGTGTTATTCCAATTAAGCCTGGTCACGACCTTGTGGAATTTGGGTTTGATTTTTTCCGAGGCGGAGCCTCTTCCAAGCTCCTAAGAGTTCTCTATAGTCCATTTTACATTGTGCGTGCTGCCTTCGGCATTGCGCGAATTGTTCATGAAGAGGGTATCGACGTGGTTCGAGCGAGTGATCCTTATTGGGCAGCTCTTGTGGCTTGGTTAGGAACTCGTCGTAGTAATGCGCATTTTGTCATATCGGTACATGCAGACTGGGACAAAAGACACCAGTTAGATCCCAAAAATGGTGCACCAAAGCTTTTTGGTTCACGAGGTGCAGCGCGCCTTCTCGCTCGTTTTTTGTTAGGAAGAGCCGAACGGGTACTTTGTATACGTAAATCACTTTTTTTGCCGGTTGAGCGCTCTGGCGCCAGGCTCAAAGCATTGCGCCTTATTCCTCATGGAGTTGATTTAACATCCTTTTGTGGGCCATCCAAACCAACCATTTATACTCCCCCGGTTGGCTGCAAAATGGTGTTGTTTGCAGGCCGTTTGTCGTGTGAAAATTACGTGGATGATGTTTTAGAGTTGGGTCGACGATTTAATGCTCGGGAAGACGTTTTAATTGTGATAGCTGGAGGTGGTCCTGAAGAAGAGCGGTTGAAAAAGATAATAGATAGTGACCCTGTCTTGCAAAAAAAACTTCATTTCCTTGGGTTTGTTTCAATAGTGCAGGTGCTTGCTTTGAGAAGAGTGGCTAGCGTTAACCTGGTGCTTATGGGAGGTTACAGCCTAATCGAGTCTTGCGCTTCTGGCCGACCAACTGTTGCATATGATGTGGAATGGCACTCTGAGTTGATAGAGGATGGTTTATCAGGACGGCTTGTTCCTGAAGGAGATGTTGATTGCCTTGTTAGCGTTATTGGGAGCCTGCTTGATGATCCTGACTATGCTGAGAAAATTGGCAGAAATGGCCGTGAGAAGGCATTCCGGCTGCATGATATGAAGAAAGTTTTCAAAATTAGGGCTTCTATATATCGTGAAATACTTGGAGAACGTGAAGGATGACTGACGCTGATATTGACAAGAATTGGTACAAAGATGACCAGTTTTTGCGCCAAATGGGAGAACTGAATGGGCGTGAGGTAGTCGCTAATCGTTGGAAAATTTTTAAACAGGCTTTGGAGCCTCTTTTAAATTCTGAAAACCCAATTAAGCTGTTAGACGCTGGCTGTGGAGACGGCATAAACCTCCCAGAGTTGGACAGGATTTTGTACGAGCATAACCCAAAAAATTTAATAATGGGTATGGACTTAAATCCGGTCCGTGTTGCGCGTGCGAAGAACAGAGCTAGTGGACCTGTTCTTCAAGGTTCTCTCACAAATCTTCCGTTTGCTGAGGAGGAATTTGATGCTGTTTTATGTAGCCATGTTATAGAGCATATCCCCAATCCGGAGTTGGCGATTGATGAAATAGTTCGAATTTTAAAACCTGGCGGAGTTGCTATAGTAGGTGTGCCTAATGAGGGATGTTTGCTTGCTTTGCTTCGAAATCAGGTATTACAACGTTCAATTTTACGATCTACTGATCACGTTAATTTTTTTACGCGCAGTATTCTGGAAAGTTTGCTTTTGAATGCGGGTTTGTCGGTCAATGAAATTTTGACTGAGGGCTTTTTTCTCCCCCACCTAAGGTTGTCTAACCTAGTTAGTAGAGCGAGTCTTGGTCGTAAATTCTTAAAAGTTCTTGGGCAATTGTTTCCAAGTCAGGCTGCCGGTTTGATTGCTGTTGGCCGACGAACATAAACCAGAAATATGGAAATTTAATCACAGGGTTTACTCGCAATCTATCTTGATCCGGTGGCTCCGTATTATGATAGGAGGGCATAAACATTGTAAAACTGTGTCGGTGAAATGGGAACTGTTGTAAATACATCTAATTTAGAAGGAAAATGTTATCTTAGGCTTTGCTGTAACCTGTCAGTTGGGTCTTTTGGCTTTTAGCTATAAGAGATTTGTAAATCGTGGTACAGGATATCGGTACTATCTTTAAGGACATCGTCTTCGAAATAGTTGGTTTAAAATATTTTGAATACACTACTAGCTGATCTTGACGGCAGGGGATTATGGAATGTGTGGAATTAATGGAATAATATTCAAACATGAGACACATCCTAATGCAAGATCTTGGGTATTGACCATGAATGTGGCCATATCTCATCGGGGGCCTGACGGAAACGATACTTGGGAGGGTGATGGTGCTGTTTTGGGGCACCAGCGCCTCAGCATTAATGACTTGTCGGACCGAGGAAAACAACCAATCCTCAATACGGATGGCTCGCTAGTATTAGTCTGTAATGGGGAAATTTTCAATTATCAGAAGTTAAGAGCAGAGCTAGAAAGAGATGGCTATAATTTTAACAGCTATTCTGACAGCGAAATAGTACTCCCGTTATATCAAAAATATGGTGAAAATTGTCTGGATTATATTACAGGCATGTTTGCATTTGCAATTTGGGATCGTCAATTAAGAAAGTTGGTTTTAGCTCGAGATCGAATAGGGGAAAAACCCCTCTATTTTTACGAAGATGAAAATTGTTTTGTATTCAGTTCAGAGATAACGGGGATACTTGCTCTACCATTTGTTACTAAGACATTCAATGAAATGGCTATACCTTTTCTTTTGACCCACAAAAGCCTTCCAGCTCCTGTAACTATGTACAAAAATATTCACATGTTAACACCAGCAACCTGTCTTATTTTCGAGGAAAAAAAAATGAGACAAGAACGCTATTGGAATATGGATTTTAGTCGCCGCAACAGCAAGAAAAAGGATTACCTAGAAGGCTATGAAGCCGTCATCAAAGAGAGTGTTCAAGGTTGTATGATGTCTGACGTACCAGTGGGTGTAATGTTATCAGGTGGAGTTGATTCTGCCACAATAGCCCTAACCGCTAGTGAGGTTGACGGGGGCATTCAAGCGTTTTGTCTTGATAGCGGCGACAATTGTGGGTCAAATGTTGAGGTGGAAAGAGCGCGTTACGCCGCAGAATTAATGAATCTTAAGTTATTTGAAACTCGTTATCAGGCCCCTGATTTCCATCACTTAAAAGCGATTATTGATCAATATGGCCAGCCTATTTGGGCATTGGAAATTCTGTTTGCAGACATCTTTGCGAAAGAAATCAGATCTAAAGTAAAGGTGGTTTTGACCGGTAATGGTGCAGATGAAGTGTTTGGTGGCTATTCAGGGTATTCTCATCTTCCAATACGACAGTGCTTTGGATACCTTGCTCCATACGTTCCACTCATTGCTAATAGGGTTTTTGGTTCTAAGGCCAATGATGTATTGAGGCTTCTTGTCGCAAGCAGGCAGCCTGTATGGGCTGCTCGGGGCGAAGTTAAGACCTTCTTGGCTCGTCAACTCATGCAAAAACTCTGTACCTCAGAGTTTAATGCTCGATGGGGAAGTTTTGAGGTAGGAAAAATTACAAAGGAGATAACCCAGATTAGCAACCCTCAATCATTATTGGATGCATCTAGGTGCGCAGATTTAATGGTTGATCATCAGCATGGTCACTCTAGCATTCCTGATATTTCGGGTATGCGACATGGATTAGAGATAAGATCTCCTTTTCTGAGTCATAAAGTTATTGAATTTGCTACCCAACTGCCAAGCAGCCAAATCTTGCCATTTCCGTATCGTGCGCGTGACACAAAACATATAATGAAAAAATATTTAGCGAGTAAGTTGCCTGCTCAATTTGTTTATAAACCAAAACTTGGCTATGGGTATGGTGTCCCTTGGAATGAACATTTGGTCGGCAAACATTCATCCTTTGTTCGAGAAAAGTTGTTAAACGGTCGTTATCTCGAGTTGGGTGTTTTTTCCAAGGAGGGAGTTGCCTGGGCATTGCGTGAAAACAAATTGGCAGTGATGATGTTATTGAGTTTCTCGTGTTGGGTTGAAACTGAGTTATTTGGAGAAAACCATGCGCAAACAAAAAACTCTTATTTGGAGATTCCAGCAGTATGAAGGTTCTTTTCGTTGACCTTTTGCTAAAGTATATCAACCCCACCCGAAATCTGATACCACAATTATTTAGTACAATGGAAACCAGATTTTTTGGCCCGGGATATGTATCGTCTGATTGTCTGTCCGCTGGACTGGCGAGTTTTATTGAAAAAAACGGCCCATTTGATGTAGTTGTTGTTTCAGAACACATTGCGTTTTCTAAAATAAATAACTTTGTTAATACGTACCAAGCTTTTAGAAAAAATTACGCGATAGAATTTCCGAAAACGGAGCTAAGAGAGACAGAGAAACTTTTTGAAGCAGTAAAGAAATTAAATATATGTAAGGTTATTATTACCCTAGAGAGTGATTACTACAATTTCACCCCCGGCCATATTTCTGTTGTCGATAACTATTTTGATTTTGTTATTGGTTGGGGTGAACAGTTCGTTTCGCCCTTGGAGAATAATTCTGAGGGGTCTGTTGATGGTTTTGTAATAAGTGCAAATGATAACTGGTACGAATTTTCTCGGCGTGCGGCCTTTAAAATCATTCCTCTTGCTCATTTTGTGTCTGAAAATGAATTTGATTATACCGCAATTTCGAATCGTGAAGTCGATTTTTGTGTGCCTGGAGCAAAATATGTGGCGCGCAAGGAAGCCAGGGTAAAACTTTTATTGGAAAAGTGCTCAGTAGTTAAGAACCGTAGCTGGCTTTTTATAAAAGCTATTAGAGCAATTGGATTTAAGCCTTTTTCTTGGCACTGGTTCATTGCACATTATAACAAATGCTTTCGTGATGATATACGCCGATCTCGAATTACTTATACATGCGGGTCTACTTTAGCATACCCAGTGAGAAAATACTTTGAAATCCCAGCTCTTGGATCTGTCCTAATTTGCAAACCGTGTAACGGCTTTGAGGCACTGGGCTTTAAAGATGGTATTAATGCTGTGGCTTGTGAGCCAAAGGATTTGCCCGGGGCTGGTTTATGCCTACTCAAAGACGAACTGCGTGCGCAAAAAATTGCTGATGCTGGCCGTCAGTTGGTTGCCACCCGTCACACAGTAAAAATTAGGGCCAATCAACTTGAGAAAGCCTTGATAAGTGCTCTAGAGGGACGTTGGGCGGGTGCCCTTTGGCGGAATGGTAATATGGAGGCTCTACCTATGTCAGCGGTTCAGCAGGGGATCTATGACAAACTAAATAAATAAGGGCCATAGAGAATAGGCTCTGCGTCGTATACTTTTGTTAAAGGTTTTTTTCTAAGATGATCCGTCTTTTTGCACTTCTCGCTGAGGATACTTTTCTTGCTTTTAGTTGGCGTGTTCCATTTTTAGTCTTTTTGATGGTGTTATCCGGAATTCTTGAGGGTTTGGCCGTCACCGCTGCATTGCCTTTGCTCATTCAACTTGGTGGGGGTGTGATAGCTGATATACCGAGGGAAAATGGGGCATCAATTATAACACTGCTTGCGAATGGTCCAGTGTTATTGGGTTTACCAGAAGGCCCTATTGGTGTGGGAATTCTTATGGTTTTGCTAGTCGCAGCTAGTGCGGTCATATATCTCTCCATGGCTCGTCTTGCTGCTTCAATGCAGGTCTCTTATGTACGGAACTGGCAAAACAGCATTTTTTCAGCAACGCTCTCAGCGGGCCCAAAATTTATGGACGCCCGCAGAGATGGTAATGTTGTTGCGTCAATTGTTGTCGAAGCTGGCCGTGTCGGCGGTGCTTTTTATCATGGCTGTCTGGTTCTTGCAGCTATCGTTAATTTAATTATTTATGTGGCGCTGACATTACTTGTCTCCCCTGTCACTTCCTTTGCGGTGATGATAGTTGGTGTTCTTCTTTTCCTTTTTACTAGACCCTATATGCGCCGTGCTTTTGGTTATGGAGAAGCAATTACACGAGCCCAAGCAGATATCCAATCTCTTGCGTATGAAGGAATTTCGGCGATAAAAATGATCAAGGCAAATGTTGCGGAAGATGAAGCTAATACTCGTTTTGCTAATGCGTCAGCTCAATTAGCTCACGCGAACTTCCAAAACTCCTTTGACGTTCAAAAAGCAAAAACTGTTTTCGAATTTGGAGGCGTAGTCGGTCTCGCTGGGCTTCTTGTTGTTGGGCCGTTATTTTTTGGTGTTGAAGTTTCAACTGTACTTGTTGTTCTTGCGCTTTTTGTGAGATTGCTGCCGCGCGTATCAGCCTTGCAACAGGGTTTGCAAGCGCTTAACACGCTTCTTCCAGCGCTTCTGAACCTGAAAAAACTCAGGAAAGAGGCCAATGCTGCTGCAGAAGCCGAGGACAAGCGCCCCTTGCCGAGTGAGATTTCTTCCAAGGCTGTGTCAATTGAGTTTCATGGGGTTGCTGTGCAACGTGGCGAAACTCTTGCATTGAATAATGTGAATGTTAAAATTCCACCTGGCAAAATAGTGGCTTTAGTGGGGCCTTCTGGATCAGGAAAGTCAACTTTTGTTGAAGCTTTGCTTGGCCTTGTGAAAATTTCTAGCGGTGATATTAGGGTGGATGAATTTCTTCTAAAGGAATTGCCACTACCGGCATGGCGCCGCACAATTGGATATGTGGCTCAAGAGACCTCTTTGCTTTCGGGCAGTATAGCCGCCAATGTCAGGTTGGGTTCAGCGATTGACACTACTGCTGTTAATGCCGCGTTGGATCGAGCGGCGGCTCATTTTGTAAGACGTTTGAAAACAGGCATTGACACTGAAGTTGGTGATCGGGGGGCACGTTTATCGGGTGGGGAACGCCAACGACTTGGTTTGGCGCGTGCGATGGTGATTCCCCGAAGACTTTTCGTCTTTGATGAGGCGACGAGTGCTTTGGATGCTGAAACAGAGACGGAAGTTATGAAGACAGTCTTAAAATTGTCGGGACAAGCCACTGTTCTTTTAGTTGCTCATCGTTTTTCAACAGTAAAAGACGCAGATATAATTCACGTATTTGAGAATGGTAGTATTGTGGAGAGTGGAGACTGGAAAAGTCTCAGCAAGCGTGGCACCCGGTTTGAAATGCTTCGCGAACTTCAGGAAATGGAACGGAGGGATAAATTAAAGTCAGACTCCGGTGTTTAGGGATAAGTTTGGTATCACTGATTATTCTGTTTTGGGGGTGTTTTGGGTGAGTTTTAGATTGAACTTTTTTTTATTGCTTGCCGCTCATTTAGCTAGATTGTCTTCTGCATTTATGCCTTAACGGTCTCAGGCCAATCGATAATCATATTTGTTCTAGTGCGGATGAGCAGAATGTATGAGGTTTTCTAGTTTGAAGGTGGTCCACATAATATCGAGTTTGAACTCGGGTGGTGCAGAAAAAATGCTCACCCGTCTTATTAATAATTTTTCAAGTGGCGAGCACATCGTCATTTCTCTTACCACACTTGGAACGTTGGGTCCTGAGTTATGTAAAAAGGGATTTGAAGTTCATGCACTTGACATGGATATCCTAAACTTTTTCATAAAATCAGTAAGTTTATTTCGTTTATTAAAATTTCTAAAGCCTGACGTTGTTCAGACTTGGATGTACCATGCTGACTTTTTAGGTGGTCTGGTCGCACGTTTATGTCGCGTTAAGGCTGTCTACTGGAATGTTCGTAACACGCGTATTCCGCAAGGGATTTTTTCGCGTACAGGAACAGTAATCTTTCTTTGCATATTAACTTCGTATTTCGTTCCCAAAAAAATAATATGCTGCGCACATTCAGGTAGAAAGTTTCATGCTAAATTAGGGTATAGGTCAGACCGCCTCACTGTTATACCGAATGGATATGAGGTTGGTGATGCTTTGAAAGCATCAAAAGGGCTCAGTCTCCGTTCAGTTTTAAATATTCCTTCATCAACATTCGTGATTGGAATAATAGGCCGTTACGACTTTTTAAAAGGTCATGATGTATTGATAGATGCGGTGGAAAAACTTCTTCCAGAGCTTAAATGCTCGGTTACCTTTCTTTGTGCTGGCCGTGGTGTCGATGAAAACAATCACGAATTACTTTCGTTGATTAAACGCGCAAACGTTGAAAATGTCTTCACGCTACTCGGGGAAAGGTCAGATATTCCAGCTGTGCTTAATACGCTAGATGTTCTTTGCTTGCCCTCCCGAGCAGAGGGTTTTCCAAATGTTGTTGCTGAGGCTATGCTGTATCAAATACCGTGCGTGGTAGCAGATGTTGGCGATGCCTCGTTAATTGTGTCAGAAACTGGCTATATTTTTAAAGCTGGAGATAGCAACAGTCTTGCAAAAAAGTTGAAAATGATAGTTGCTCTGTCCAAACAAAAGCGTAAGGCTCTCGGAAAAGTGGCGCGATCACAAATTGTTCAACGCTATGATATCTCTGATATTTGTGAAAAATATGAAAATTTGTATTTAAGCTCGAAGGAATGAGTATGATAAAGAACCTGCATGAAAAGACAGTTACTGGCTTTGGTGAAGAATGGAACAAATTTGATCAATCTGAGCTAGATGAATATGAGCTTGAAGCGTTATTTGATCGTTATTTTCATATATTTCCTTGGGAACAGATTGAAAATAACGCAACTGGGTTTGATATGGGCTGCGGCAGTGGGAGGTGGGCTAAATTGGTTGCCCCGCGTGTTTTTAAGCTCCACTGTTTAGATCCAAGTTCAGCTATTGAAGTGGCAAAAAAAAATCTTGCAGGCCTTCCTAATTGTGTGTTCCACAAATCTGGGGTTGGAGAAAACTCAATCTCTGAGGGTAGCATGGATTTTGGTTATTCACTTGGTGTCCTGCATCATGTTCCTGATACGCAATTAGCGCTTGCTGAATGCGTTCAACTTTTAAAACCAGGAGCACCTTTCCTAGTTTATTTATATTATGCAATGGACAATAAACCATTTTGGTTCCGCACTCTTTGGCGGCTAAGTGACTTTTTTAGGCGTATCATTAGTCGGCTGCCTAACTCTTTGAGATTGATCGTATGTAATTTTATCGCGATATCAGTATATTGGCCTTTGGCGCGTAGCGCCAGAATGCTTGAAACAGTATGCTTGTCACCTCAGAATATTGGAAAGTGGCCTTTGAGTGAATACCGACATTTAAGCTTCTACACGATGCGAACCGACGCTCTGGACCGATTTGGTACACAGTTGGAGAAAAGGTTTTCGCAGGTAGAAGTGCGAAACATGATGGCCAATGCTGGCTTGTTTAATATCAAATTTTCTGAAGATGCTCCTTTTTGGTGTGCCGTCGGCACCAAGCGTGGTGGCTAAATGTGTGGTTTTGTCGGATTTCTTAGCAAGCCTGGCACATTTAACAGCGATTCTACCAATCATATTCTGCATTGTATGGCAAATAGCGTAGTTAACCGTGGTCCAGACAGTGCAGGGTATTGGTTTGACCCTGCTGCCGGGATCGCGTTGGGTCACCGGCGCTTGGCTGTGGTTGATTTGAGTCCGAATGGTTCACAGCCGATGGTGTCATCCACTGGTCGTTATATTATTGGTTTAAATGGAGAAATTTACAACCATCAAGAATTACGGCGTAGCCTTAAGATCAGAAATGAACGAGAGCTCTCTTCATTAGCTGCTAAACCAGCCATTACTTGGAGAGGCCAATCTGATACTGAAACTTTGTTGATGGCTATTGAGGCTTGGGGTCTTGAGGGTGCTCTTGAAAAAGTAAATGGTATGTTTGCGTTTGGACTTTGGGACCGTGAATTAAAAACTCTCACGCTTTGTCGTGACCGTTTTGGCGAGAAGCCCTTGTACTACGGGTGGCAAGGCCGCGGTTCTAAGGCAACTTTTATGTTTGCATCTGATCTAGCAGCATTTAAGCGTCATCCTGAATTTTTGGCTGATATAGATCGTGATTCCTTATCTCGCTACATGCGCCACAATTGCATTGGTGAAGATAACTCTATTTATAAGGATATTAAGAAGTTAGCACCAGGACATTTATTGTCTGTTTCACTTGCACATAGGGAGCCTAGAGTTTGGCCATGGTATTCAACGGTCAATATGATAAACAAGTCTGTGTTGGAACCCTTTCAGGGAACTGCTGAAGAAGCTGCAGATGATCTTCATAAATTGTTGCTTGAAGTTGTTGGCGAACAGATGGTTTCAGATGTGCCTTTAGGTGCGTTTTTGTCTGGAGGGGTTGATTCTTCATTAATAGTAGCTCTAATGCAAAGTCAATCGCAGTCTAGCATTTCAACCTATAGCATCGGCTTTCACGAACCAGGTTATGATGAGGCAGCTCATGCTCAACGCGTTGCAAAACATCTGAATACAAATCACAACGAGGTTTACGTCACTTCCCAAGACGCCCTGAATGTTATTCCTGATTTGCCCAAAATTTACACAGAGCCCTTTGCAGACTCATCTCAGATTCCAACTTACTTGGTAAGCAAGCTTGCTCGCCAAGATGTAACTGTATCTTTATCTGGTGATGCGGGTGATGAGCTGTTTTGTGGTTATAACCGGTATCAATTTACTGACAAGCTCTGGAGAAAACTTAAACATGTACCTCTTCCAATTCGCGATGCTGGTGTTACGATTGCAACGGCAATGCCATCAATGCTACTTGATGGAATTGGCTCAGCAATAGGTGTGCCGCGGTTATCGGAAAAGCTTGTTAAGGCTCGGAGTGTCATCTGTGCACAGTCAATTGATGAACTTTACTTAGGTTTAGTATCGCACTGGAGCAGTGCAGATAACGTTGTATTGGGGGTTGCGGAAGCACAAGAAATCTCGTCTTTAGCGACTAATTCCTTGGAAGCGCTGGATCCAGTTCAGCGAATGATGGCTTATGATTTTATAGGCTACTTACCAAATGATATCCTTGTTAAAGTAGACCGTGCTGCGATGAGTTTAGGCCTAGAGACCAGAGTGCCATTTTTGGACCGGCGTATCGTAGAATTTGCCTGGTCTTTGCCGTTGAACTATAAGTTAAAGGGCGGTGTTACCAAATGGCCTTTAAGGGAGGTTCTCTATCGCTATGTACCGCCAAATTTGATTGAAAGACCTAAGATGGGATTTGGGTTACCAATAGGAAATTGGCTCCGTACCTCCCTTAGAGGTTGGGCGGAGGATTTATTGGACGAGCAAAGGTTGCGCTCAGATGGTTATTTTAACCCGGCGCTGATAAGAAAAAAATGGTCTGAACATCTATCTGGTCAATCTAACTGGCAGTACCATTTATGGGATGTTTTAGTTTTTCAGTCCTGGTTAGAAAGTCACCGTTCCCAAATTCAACGTGGCTAACGTATTACGGTGGTTAATTTATAGTATGGAAAAGAAAAAAAAACTTTTCATTGTGGTGAATAGCTTGGATGCTTTTTTTTCTCATCGTTTGCCAGTGGCCCTTGCGGCAAAAAAAACGGGTTATGATGTCAAAATCATTTATGGTGAAATGCCGTCACATAATGATTCGAACCTAGGGGATTTTGGGCTTAAATCACTTTTTCTTCCTATTGACCGCGGTGGCACAAATCCATTTAAGGACTTTGTATCCATTTTTTTACTATGGCGACTTTTTACAATTGAAAAGCCAGATCTCGTGCACCTAGTAACTATAAAACCTATACTATACGGTGGAATTTGTGCTCGCTTAGCGGGGGTTCCAGCTATAATTTCTGCAATTACAGGCATGGGATTTTTGTTCACTGATCGCTACACAGTAAAGGTTAAGGCATTACGTCAAATCTCACAATTTCTTTTCAAAGCGTCATTCAAACACTCTAACAAAATTATTGTTTTCCAAAACGATGATGATCATCGAGAAATATCTAATATTGTTGGTAAAAAATTGGGGGAGGCAGTATTTATTAGGGGTTCAGGAGTCGATCTAGCTGAGTATGACGCTTTACCAGAAAGCGGTGGGAACAAAACAATAGTAATGGCGTCAAGGTTGTTAGTCGATAAGGGTGTTTATGAATTTGTTCAAGCAGCAAAGATTTTAAAGAAAAAATACCAAAACCTTAGAT